>Ga0207048_10026_pt1 | contig 45923 bp, 38 predicted proteins | sample Alteio_BWMinCont_65_FD_153301 | JGI IMG/M metagenome (GOLD analysis project Ga0207048, IMG submission 153301) | Enriched cells from forest soil in Barre Woods Harvard Forest LTER site, Petersham, Massachusetts, United States -... | ecosystem: Environmental > Terrestrial > Soil > Temperate forest >...
GAAAGAATACCCATGTTATACATATCAGGAAAAAGGTGAGCAAGGCCTTTAAAAATCCTGCAATGCCTTTCTCTCCATTTAATGCTGGCACAACAGAAGCTGTAGCCACCATTGGTTCATGCGAAATACCACCGTGCTAAAAACCGCAGGTAAACTACCCTGGTGGGTAATAGGGATAGTTTGGTCAGTGCTGTTGATCATGATCATAATGAGTCAAGGTACTAGTAAATCGTTCATTTACTTCCAGTTTTAGGTAGTGTATGGATTAGAAATCAATGAATTTAAGAATAATTTCACATTGTCTTTTACAGTTGTCTTCCTACTCGGGCTAGTATAAACCTCGATTTTATGAGTTATTTCGCGAATTTACCACTAAATCAACTTCAAGGGGGCGATTATAGGGGTAAAAATCATCAAAAGTCAGATAAAATCAATCTTTAAAAGTATCAAATCAAGGTTTCTGACTAACTAATTAAAGGTTTAAATGATTCATATTCGTTTAAATCAAGTCAAAATAAGGCAAACTAAGTTTTGAAAAATTAACCCCTATAGTTTCCCCCATAACGCAAAAAAGCCAGTAATCGCTCATAATTACTGGCTTTTACGTAGCCTCGACGGAGGTAAAAAACCACAGCAAAAAGTGCTTAAAACAGCGAATTCGGCTCATTTGAGATCAAATCGATTCAAATGAGTATGCAAATGGTTCAATTGTTTAACCCCCTATAGTTTCACCTTTGAAGAATCGGTTCAGTCCCCACCTAACCAACCGAATCAGGGTTGATAAATATTGAAGAAAATCTTTTGGTATCCTTATAAACCAATCTGCGAGTAGGCTGAGTTATATTGTATATTGAATGGCAATTTTACCCTTTCGGTTACTAGGAAAAAATTAAAAGTAAAGTTCACAAAGCTGCTATACTCAATTATGACGACATTGATCATTAAAATATAAACCTTATGACTAAATCTTTCCTGGGTTGCTCAAATATTAAGAAATTGGAGGCTGTTGCCGAATTTTGGCCTGCAAAATTCAGGAATTGTATTGTTCCAATTTAAATTGGAAGTCGGCCTGGCCAAAATTTCACGCAACTTAGGTAATTAATTTAGTTAAAGTTTCTCCACCGAGCTTGCAAAAGACGCTTGAACTGGCGCGGGCTTATACATTTTGGACCAGAATTTAATTGCCGATAAAATTCTATTTCTACTTGTAATGCCCAATGCGGGGTTTGTTTTCAAAAAATCCCGCCTTAAAGCCGAAGCTGTTTTCGCTGAACACGCAGGTTCCCACCCGGGGGGCATTACTATATATAAAAATTTATTCTTTAATGTTCGTGCATTTTTCACATCGCGATAGAGGAGCAATATTTCACCAAAATACAAATCACAAAAATTGGTAACATCTAATTCTCTTGTGACACCATAATCTACCCTGACATCTTCTTTAATTGGTTGCAATGTCCCAAATATCCAATCCCATAATGGTATAACCGTAGCAAAGTTTGTGTCAAGATATAGCGGGTGTCTTGCGTGATGTACCCGATGATGTGCCGGTGTAATAATGAGATGCCGCAGAATGCCTAATCGTCCATTTTTTAAAGCCCTTTCGCTGACATGGGCAAACATCCCCCATGTAGTGGCAATAAACACAATAGTCACAAACATAAGCGGATTAATGCCAAAAAGCGTTAAAATAACTAAGTAGACTAAAGTAGAATAATAACCCTCTGCGAAAAAATTAACCCAATTTACCGTCAAATTTAACTCGGTTGGAGAATGATGTGGCGCATGAAGGCACCATAAAAACCGTACGCGATGAGAACCGAAATGGTATACCCATATTGCAAATTCCAAGCATAAGTAGGCATAAATCCAGCTATACCATTTTAAATTGATTGTGAATAGGCGAATTTTTTGAAAATAGGGGAACCAAATCCAAAACATGTGGATCAAAAGCAACTTTGGCAAAAGTTCGACGATTAACAAAGCCAAAAAAGATGGCTTATAGTTAACTAAAACTTTTTTAAATATGAGTTTATATTTGGGGTAACCTTGTGTATTGCCTCTTTCCTGCTTTAAAAGCTGAATAATTAACGACAGAATTTCCCATAAAAGACAAGTAACATTTAACATAATTATTATAGCTACTACACTTTTATAATAATTGTGGGTTGAAATAGGATCAATGACGGCACCAATAAAACCTTTGCCTTTTACTGAGTTGTAAATATACAGCCAATAGTCCGACATTATAAAACCAAACGCGAATACGAAAATTACGTTTTCAATAATCCTCCAATTTATATTTAGTTTTTTCGTAAAACTCATTTATATTGTTTTATACTATGTCCTCAGCGAAGTTAAAAAAACTTCATTATATATGCTAGTTAAAACACCTGTTGATAAAGTAAGAAGGCTTGTTTACATTTATTGAGTTAAAATATTGTACTAAACAACGAACCGATATAGTTTCCAATAGATTAAAGGCCGCAAGTAATATCTATACTCTTTACATCGTTCCTTTTTATTGTAAGAGGTTCTTACATATAACCAATGCTTAAGACACTCAGGTTTAATTAACCATTTAAGTGATAAATGTAATTCAGACGGATGACAATTTGCTCCAATCTCGGGCTATTATAAAGTTCGATTTCATGAGCTATTTCACGAATTTACCATTAAATCAAATCAAGGGGGCGACTATAGGGGTAATTATCAGCAAGAATTAGATAAAATCAATCGTCGAGATATTTTTATTCCAATCAAGATTTTAGTTAAGGATATAAAGGTATAAATGGCTCAAATTCGTTTAAATCAAGTCAAAATAAGGCAAACTAAGTTGAAAAAATAACCCCTATAGTTACCCCCATAACGCAAAAAAGACAGTAATTATGACCAATTACTGTCTTTTTAGTAGCCTCGACGGTGATCATTTAGGCACGGAATCGTATGGTCATGGAATCCGAAACGCCCACTACAACAACCATTAGCGTAACTTTGCTTGAATGATTTTGTAGGCACTCTGTTTCCGGATCCATAAAACACGGAATTTCCCTCTTTATAGGCGGTAGTTCAAAGTTTGGATTAGGTTGGCGGTCATGTTTTTGTGTGCTCTTTTAGAAGTGCACTTTTAAGAAAGGCCGGGAATGATTAGGTGAAGATTTTCTTTCCTAACACTGGTTTGAAAAGTATAAATTTTTATCTTAGCAGTTTGGGTGCCCTACTGTAGTCACACATCTTGGTATATTCTTTAACTACCTAAGTCACAAATCAGTATTTCTGCTTTATAAATCATGACTAAGTTTAGGTACGACATCAACGCTTTAAGATCCGTCGCGGTAATTAGTGTGTTGCTCTTCCATTTAAAAGTACCCTATTGCTCTGGAGGGTTTATCGGCGTCGACGTATTCTTTGTCATATCGGGCTATTTAATGACCCGGATAATTTTTGATGGGATCGAAAAAAACGAATTTTCAATACTCAATTTCTGGGGTAAAAGAATTAAACGTATAGTGCCTGCCCTGCTGTTTTTAACGCTCGCAATAACAATAGTGGGCTATTTCTTCTTTCTGCCTAACGAATATGAGGTTAACGAAAAAAATGCTACATCAAGCTTGCTATTCTATTCCAATATTTCCTACTGGAAGAATGCTGGCTACTTTGAACCTGCATCCGAAAATAATATTTTTTTACACACCTGGTCGTTATCGGTCGAATGGCAATTTTATATCATTTATCCTATTATCATTTGGTCGCTGTTTAAATTATTAAAAAAAAGGCAATATATAGCTGCTTTAATTGGCATTTTCACTTTTCTGTTGTGCTGCCTATCAGTCTTCTGGACGTACAGATCGGCCACCGCGTCCTTTTATTTATTGCCCACCCGCACCTGGGAACTGATGGCAGGCGGTTTGGCGTTGGTGGTTGAAAAGAAGTTTGTCTTTCAAAATAAATGGGGGCTTTTCTGTTGTTATGCGGCGATATTTTTATCAATCGTTTTACTCACCGATAGCGTACTATGGCCGGGGGTATACACTTTGATCCCGGTAATAGCCACCTGCGGTATAATTGTTTTAAATCAAAGCAGTTATGGCATTTTACAAAACAGCGCAGTACAGTTAACCGGCAAGGTATCATACTCGCTATACTTATGGCACTGGCCTTTGATCGTATTTGCCCGATATATGGGTTTTCAATTCAATGCAATAACGGTTATAGGTATAATAGCTTTATCGTTTTTAATCGCCTATTTAAGTTATACGTTTATCGAGTCGGTTAAATTAAAGACGAGCATCCCCATAATTTTAACCCTGGCAGTTTTAGCATTGTCTACCAACATGTTAAGTAATTTTAATCCGAATTTTAAAGCAAAGATTTTGGACATGGCTGATTACAAAAAAAAACACAATAGAGAAATAAAAGAACAGTTCAGCACTGATTGTTGTTTTGTAGAGAGTGACGACAGTGAGGAATTTAATAAATTTAAACAACGGAATTGTTTGAAAATAGACAGTACCAAAAAAAATATACTTCTGCTAGGCGATAGCCATGCTGCAAGTTTGTCAGCCTCCCTGAGGGAGCAGTTTGCCGCTCATAATATTAACTTGTTGCAGGCAACGGCATCTTCTGCATTTCCCTTTCTTATGAAAAATTGGACTTCTGAATTTCACCATCAACTGTACCAGTATATTTTTTATGAATTTTTGATAAAAAATAAAAAACATATTGATGGAGTTATTTTGGGTGGAAGCTGGTATATGATTCCTCAACAAGACGTTGTGGAACCGTTATTACAAGTAACACGGTATTTAAAAACGCTGGGGATACCTGTAATCATAATGGGGCAAACTAATGTTTATAAAATACCATTTCCCTCAATTATAGCAAAAGGGATGGAGAGTAATACTGATTTAACCTATATTTATTCAATTAAGCAGGCGGCGGTTTTCAACGATTTTTTGAAACAAAAACTCAAACCTTATTATATCGATGTTTACTATAATAAAGAGATTCCAGCAGTGAGCTCCAATTTTGATCCATATGAGTTTGATCGCAATCATCTTTCCAAATATGGCGCAGATTTGGTAGTAAAAAAGATTTTATCAGACTCAATCTTTATCGATCAGTTCAGAAAAATATATTTTCGGAAAATGCTTAATTAAATAAATCCAAAGTTGCGATCCCCAATATTCAAAGAACTGGATAATCGAATATGACTAATCACCGCCTTCAAAATACTCCAGAGCAAAAGACTGTCGCACATATACAAAACGCCAAGCTATTGCCTGGCGTTTGAAAATGATTTCACACACCAGTGTTGGTGTAAAATATTGACCATTGAATCCATTAGAGATTGCTTGCATGTATAATTCACCAAGTGGATCGTTAAAATCTTCTGACAGATCACCTATGAGGGTAATTAGCTTTACAAGCTGGTCAACTTTGGGATGGGACTTGTAAGTATCAAGTGTGGTTGGTTTCTGTTCCTCTGTATCATATTTCTTAAAAGGTAACTGCGTTCAGCTGGAAAATACGGACCCGCTGACCACCGAATTTCGGAAATTGAGATCACTCGTTCCGGAACACTTTGACCAACTTAAACGATTAATAATTAAATGTCATTTTTAATAACTCAACGCCAACAGGTGATCATTTAGGCACCGAATCGTATGGTCATGCATCCGAAACGCGCATATATTTACAGCAAACGTACTACGACTTGCCGGGACTAATTGACATAATTTTAGTTAAACCAATAGTACAATAGAACGTCACGCCATGCTTTAGGCCTGCGCTGCATATTCGCGTCAGTTAGGGGGTTAATTGCCTCTGTTTTTAAAAAAACTGCTTATTCATTACTATCCGGTTTTTTACAAAAGTTCCAACGTTAATTTACGTTGTTCAGCAAATGGGATCTCAACCTGGCAATTCTTATATTCATTATTGCAGTTAACCTTTATTCTTAAATTCAGTTGGTTAAACATATCTGACTTAAAAATTTTGCCATCCGATTTGCGGATCGTAGTGTTTATATAAAAATATTCACGGCCATAATTTACCATAAATAAATCTTTGCCAGCAGGTGCGACCATTTGAAAATTATTTGGGGTGTCTCCAACTACAGGGGTATTCATGTCGGGCAGCAGGTAGGTAAGCTTGTTTTGTTTTGGGGGGGCAAATGAAGTATGCAATACAGTTTCCGACCTGGTAGTGCTGACCATCTTCATCGTGATCGCCAGGCAATCCTGCCCTTTCAAAATATACGTCCCATTTGAAAAATCGGCTATTATTGGATCTCTTGTTGTCGTGCTATCACCGCTTTTTTTAAGCTGCTCGATACCTTGTATCTGTGGACTCACTCCTACAAAAAAGGTATTAAAATCCTGTATAGGCTCGGTCATTTCTGCAATATCTATCTTCGGAAGGTCTATCCGGCCCCGTCCACTCAGGGAGATACGGTAAGGTTTTACTAATATAGCTTTCGTGGATTGTTCGGTGGTGTCTTTCGGAGTAATTACTTTTTTAGATATCCAATGCACCTCATCGTATGGAACACCCCCACTATCAACTACCCTTAACTCGCATACCGAAACATTTGTAAGCGCGAGTTCACCATTGTGGTATTCGCTCATTGTAATTTTGTATCTATATGTTTCACTCGGTTTATATTTCCTGTTAAAAAGCGGGTTCTCTGGCAAAGCTGCGTTCTGAGCGATTAATTTAGTAGACATGGCAAGGATAGCTCCTAAAAATGCAATTCTTGCCAATAACATTGGCAAAGTAGCATGCCGGGCTGAAATTTTTTTCATGATCAACCAGGGTTTATAGTATCTATTGTGAAATTATATAATAATTATCTTATTAACAACCCCGGAACTGGCGCAAGTATGCAGCGTTGGGATAATATAAACCTCGATTTTATGAGTTATTTTGCGCATTTACCATTAAATCAACTTCAAGGGGGCGATTATAGGGGGAATAATTATCAAAAATCAGGGAAAATTAAAACTTAAAGGTATTGAATCAAAGCAAAATTTTTCGAAGGGAAGTAAAGCTATAAACGATTCAAATTCGCTAAAATCGCGTCAAAATAAGGCAAATTAGGTTGAAAAATTAACCCCTATAGCTTCCCCCATAACGCAAAAAAGCCAGTAATTATGAGCAATTACTGGCTTTTTAGTAGCCTCGACGGGAATCGAACCCATATCTAAAGTTTAGGAAACTTCTATTCTATCCATTGAACTACGGGGCCATAACGGTTTCGGATTTACGAATTACGATTTCGGATTTTGCAAAGGTGCGAATTATACTTGAATTGTTCAAACTCATCAGCACATCTGCACATTTAAAATCTGCACAAATGCAAATCATCTGATGACCGAACCATTATGCATGTCATCTCCGGCCAAAACAAAACTTAGTTTGCCGTCGGCATTTTCCGCCATCAGGATCATTCCCTGCGAGGTGATGCCTTTTATTTCGCGAGGCTCAAGGTTCACCAAAACGCTTACTTTTTGCCCGATTATCGCCTCTGGCTCAAAATATTCGGCAATGCCGGAAACGATAGTGCGTACGTCAATCCCAGTATCAATGGTAAGTTTCAGCAATTTTTTTGTTTTGGCTACTTTTTCGGCAGTTAAGATAGTGCCTGTACGGATATCCATCGTGGCAAAACTTTCGTAATTAATGTTTTCTTTTGCCGGAACAATCTCTACTTGTTTTTGGGGGCTACTGGCAGCTTTTTTATCAATCAGCTTTTGTATTTGTTGATCGATAACTTCATCCTCAACTTTTTCAAATAGCAAGGCAGAAGGATTCAACTGGTGACCATTTTCAAAAGCAATTTCACGCTCAAAAGCAATGGCACTATATGGCAGGTTAAGCATACCGGCTATCTTTTTCACCGTTGCAGGTAAAAAGGGTTGCAGGCACGAAGCTAAGTGCCCAATCAGTATTAAACTATTGTGCAATGTATTTTTGGCATCACCTGGATTGGTTTTTATAGTTTTCCAGGGCTCATTTTCTGTTAGATACCTGTTCCCCAAACGGGCAATTTCCATTACGGTTTGCAAAGCTTGTCTGAATTTGTAGGTTTCCAGGTTAATTTCCAGTTCATCATAGAAACGTCCAAGTTCGGCCTCAAGATGCTTATCTGTAAGCACAATTCGTCCGGCTTCACTTTCTATTTTACCATCGTAAAATTTGTGCATCAATATCATCACCCGGTTTACATAATTGCCTAAAATGGCAACCAGTTCGTTATTAACACGGGCCTGGTAATCTTTCCAGGTAAACTCGCTGTCGCTGGTTTCCGGTAATATCGAGGTTAATACATAACGCAACTCATCCTGTTTACCCGGAAATTCTTCCAAATACTCGTGCAGCCAAACTGCATGGTTGCGCGAAGTAGAAAGTTTATCTCCTTCCAGGTTTAAAAATTCGTTAGCCGGTACATTTTGTGGTAAAACATATTCGCCATGCGCATGCAAAATCGCTGGGAAAATGATACAATGAAAAACAATATTGTCCTTGCCTATAAAATGCAGCAGGCACGATTCATCAGCTTCATTGGCCTGTTTTTTCCAATATAGTTTCCAATCTCTGCCATTATCAAGCGCCCATTGTTTGGTTGCCGAAATATAACCGATCGGTGCATCCATCCATACATAAAGTTTTTTCCCTTTCGCCTCTTCCAGTGGCACGTCGATACCCCAATCAAGGTCGCGCGTCATCGAACGGGGCTGTAAACCAGATTTCAGCCACGATTTACATTGCCCGAACACGTTTACCTTCCACTCACCCTCTTTAGCGTCTATCCATTTCTCAAGCCAGGGCTGGTATTTATCCAAAGGCAAATACCAATGTTTAGTTGGCTTTAATATTGGCGGCTTGCCGCTCAGAGTCGAAATTGGATTGATCAGGTCGGTAGGGTTTAGCGAAGTACCACAATTTTCGCATTGGTCGCCGTAGGCGTTTTCGTTGTGGCAGTTCGGGCAGGTGCCCACAATATAGCGGTCAGCGAGAAATTGCTGATAATCTTCATCAAAATATTGTTCCGAAAATTTTTCTACAAATTCATCTTTCTCATAAAGGTTTAAAAAAAACTCTTGCGAAAGATCGTGGTGTATAGCCGATGAGGTACGGTGATAAATGTCAAATGATATACCGAATTCCTCAAAACTGTCTTTTATTTGTTTATGGTATTTATCGATGATAGCTTGCGGTGTAGTATTTTCTTTTTTAGCCTTTATGGTGATCGCGGCTCCATGCTCATCCGAACCGCAAATGTACACCACATCCTTTTTTTTAAGGCGCAAATAGCGTACAAATATATCCGCAGGCAGGTATGCGCCGGCCAAATGCCCTATGTGCAGCGGGCCATTGGCATAAGGCAAAGCAGAGGTTACTGTGAAGCGTTTAAATTTGTTTAGTTTAGACATTCAATCGTAATAATGTAGCAAAGATACCTTTTAAGTCCGAAAGTCGGAAAGGCCGGAAGACCGAAAGGAGAAGATACGAGAAGTTTTAAGACGCATTAAAATGCAAAAGTTTTTTTATTATTGGGGATGGATAAACCCGCCGTTTCTTTCCCGCTAATACCACCAAATCTTAAAAAGGGCGACAAGGTCGCAATAACCTGTCCGGCAAAAAAATTACCTGCTCCAATGACTGATGCGGTAAAGCTTTTACAAGCCTGGGGCCTGGAAGTTGTTTTGGGCGAAACAATAGATGCCAGTTATCACCAGTTTGCCGGCGATGACGACCTACGAGCCCGTGATATGCAGCGTTTTATTGATGACGACGACATAAAAGCTATTATAGCGGCCCGCGGCGGTTACGGAACGGTAAGGATGATCGACAAGGTTGATTTTAGCCGCTTTGCGCAAAACCCAAAATGGCTGGTTGGTTTTAGTGATATTACCGTTTTGCACACACACTTATTTACTAATTACAATGCACAAACAATTCATGGCCAAATGCCGGTTAATATCCCGGATGCATCGGCAAGGTCATTGGAAACTTTAAGGAAGGCGCTGTTTGGCGAAGAGCTTGGTTACAATTTGACGTCGCATACCTTAAACCGCAGCGGCGAAGGTACTGGAATTTTAGCAGGCGGTAATTTATCTCTCCTTATAGCCGTATCAGGCTCGGTATCTGACCTGGATTATACCGGGAAAATATTATTTATTGAGGATGTCGGTGAATATTTTTATTCCATTGACCGGATGATGCGCAATTTGAAACGCGCTGGTAAACTACAACAGCTGGCTGGCCTAATTGTCGGCGGTTTTACAGATATAAAAGATAATGATATCCCCTTCGGACAAACTGTCCCCGAAATTATTATGGATGTAGTGAAGGAGTACCATTACCCGGTATGTTTTGATTTCCCGGCAGGCCATATTCCTGATAACTGTAGTTTGATATTGGGGAAAACGCTAAATTTATCGGTAAATCAGGAGCAAGTAATCATCACAGATTAAAATGAATTATTTGATTTCACAGATTCCTTTTAAAAGGATTCACATAATTCATCAACAAAATCCCGTAAAAAAAATCACCCTAATCTGTGATCCAAATAACTAACCTCTAATTAACCAAACTCTAATCTCTTCGATATGGCATTATTCAGCAATTTAGGCAATTATAAAAACTTCGGGCTACTCGTTATCCGCGTCGGTTTAGGTATTATGTTTATTTATCACGGCTATCCCAAACTGGGTGGTGGCATAAAAATGTGGGAAGCGTTAGGCCATTCCGCCAAATACGTTGGTATCCATTTCTGGCCGGTATTTTGGGGGTTGATGTGCGCCGTTGTAGAAACCTTCGGCGGTTTTCTACTGATATTGGGGCTTGCCTTCCGCCCCGTATGTCTGCTGCTGCTTATAAACCTAATTGTTGCTGCCGCGTCGCAACTTAGTCAGGGCGCAGGGCTGGGTGGCGCGGCTCAGGCTGTTGAGGATGCGGTTATGTTTGCCGGGTTGATTTTTGTTGGCCCGGGGAGGTTTAGTATGGATAAAAAATAAGCAAATAAAATAAAGCCCCAAGTTGTTTTTATCCGACAAAATAAAACCCCGCTTTCAAAATTGAAAGCGGGGTTTAAATTATAAATATAAAATACTCTTATCTGCCACCTACGTAGGTAAAGGTCTCGGTAAATTGAGTTCTTGGTGCTGCGGGATTCCCTTGCTCCAGGAAATAACTTACCTGGAATACTGACCCTGCCTGGCCCGGCGCTCCTGTAGTGAATTTATTTACACCTGTCGGATCCAATGCGGCTGAGCGCACGTGTGAACCAGAAAATTGTCCGTAGTAATTTGTTACAGATGTTATTGTGCTTCCGTTAAAGGTAAACACCGGAGAAAAACTTCCGTAATAACTTGCTCCGTTATCTATAGAATGTACAAAATTCTGGAAACCTGTGTCAAAAAAAGCGTCAGATGATGCTCCCTCGGTTATCAGGTCAACAGTTTCAGGATATGAGCCTGTTATAGCAGCGGTCGTATTATCCGTAAGTGTACCGGTCACCGTATATTGGCCATCGTACACATTTTTTACCTGTACATTATAAATAACGGTATTATAATTACTTATCTGTTGGCCACCACCGTCAGTTATAGTAATTGGCAGTGCGTAAGATTGCGTTGGATCAATCAAAGACGTATTAATATTGATCAATAAATTGGCAGAATTTTGATTTGCCGGAATAGTAACCGTTAGCGCAGTGCTGTAATCAGCGGCGGGCAATAATATAAAATTAGTGCCATTTGTGGTGTTATAAGCTATTAAAGCCGCTGGATTGACAGACAGCTTAACGGTTAAGGCAGTGCTTAACGGCTTGGGTGCCGCAACGTTCACTAATAAGTTCAGTGGTGTTGGGTTAGCTTGAATACTGAATGCTACGGCCTGTAATTCACCTGTTCCGGCAACCCCGGTTTCCGCGGGTAACTCAACCAATGGTTTTGTACCGGCAAAATCAACAAAATGTGCATCATCTTTCAGGCAAGAGCTTAACGTCGCCATAGTAGCAAGCGACAGGAAAGCAGTTTTGATATAAAATCTCTTTTTCATTTTCTTTTAGTTTTAAGTATTATTTAGCCCAGAATATCTTAGAGGTAAATACATTTACAGTACCTTGTGCTGCAACATTAGCCGCGTTGGTTTTATATTCGACAGCAGGGTATGGTATGCGTGTAACCTGGTTTGGCGGATTCGCTCCCGGATAAATTGAAAGCGGGATATCATTCGGATAACCAGTTCTGCGATATTCATTAAATGCCTCGAAAGCGCCATAAATGGCAAGGGCCTTCCATTTTTGGGTAATAATCGCTTGTTCCATGTCTGCATCTGTATATGGTAAAGTAGTAACAGGATTTATTCCGGTAGGATATGCAATGGCAGCTTGCGAATAGTAAGCCTGCGCTTGCGCTGCGGTTAACCCATCATCTAAAAATGAAGCTGTTATGCCTGCATTGTATAAAGCCACAGGATCGCCAGTTATATAACCGTCTTTCGCAGCTTCGGACTGTAAAAATAAAGCCTCAGCGGAAGACATGATGGTTGCGTTCATCGTTGGCGATTTCAAGACACCAGGTCCGGGCGTACTTGGAGTACCGCCGGCAGGGGGGGTAGTTTGACCGAAAGCTGAAGAAATAACCACACCACCAGTTGTGGTATAAACCACTACACTACGCGGGTCATTATTTGCAGAAAGGGAATTCGCACCATACGTATTTGCCTGGTACTCTGCCTTGTTTGTTTGGGCGCCACCATTTTGGGTCGTTCCGTAGTTTCTCCACAGAGGGCTTTCCTGACCGCCATCGGCGTCGCTGTTTAAGTAGCCGGGGTTTACTGTCGCAGGGTTGGTAGCGTCAAGGTAACCTAAAGCTGATGTAGCGGATACATCTGCCATTAACGCGGCAGATTTCGCACTAACATTGATTTGACGCAAGGCAATCCTCAGCTTTAAGGTGTTAGCAAATTTAAGCCAATTGTTCATATTACCGCCATACATAATGTCAGATGAACCTGGATTGGCAGCTGAGGCAGGCGCATTTTGTATAAGGGCGATCGCAGCATCTATTTGTTTCAACAGATCATCATAAATAGCCGAACCGTTATCATAGGTAGGGTTTAAAACCTTAGTTCCCTGCAAAGCCTGTGTGTAAGGCACATTGTTATAGTTGTCAACCAGCGCCTCAAAATCAAATGCGATCATTATTTTGGCTATCGCCTGGAAATTAGGCTCAGTAGTTGAGTTCAATATTGTATTATAATTTGCCAAATTAAGGTAAGGGTTCGTCCAGCAGTCGTAGGTAGCTGATGTCATCTGGTAGGATAAAAGGGCAATGTTTGGCTGGTAACCTGTGCTCCAGCTCAAATACCCGATCCAGGCTGCGTATTGCACGTAACTGCCTCCGTTAACAATATCAGCAGTACTTTTTAAGGCGCCACTTAGTAAAAGTTGCGGCGTCGTTACTGTTGGTACATTGGGATTTTTTGATAGTTCCAGAAAATCTTTCTTGCAACTGCTTCCGGCAAGGGTAAGGGTTGCAAATATGATCGAAATATACTTTTTCATTATCTTAATATTTAGAATGTGATTGTTAAATTACCACCATAAATACGTGTTGGCGGAAGCTGGGCTGTGCTATTTACCCCAATATCGCCATTGGTATTACTATTGGCAAATTCCGGGTCTGTCCAGTTATTAGTTTTTGGCCTCCACATGAGCAGGTTACGCCCGTTAAATGCGAAACTAGCTTTTTTGATGAATTTTGACTTTTTAACCCATTGTGTTAAATTAAATTCAAGGTCAGCTTCGCGCAGTTTCCAAAATGCACCACTTGTTACATAAGTGCTGCCAGATCCATAATAAGCGCCGCTATCCCAGAAATTCAAGTTGCCATCCGATGTGCTTATAGTTGTGTTTGGTGTATAAACAGGGTTTGCAGCAGTACCAGTATTGATCACCGAATTAGGGAATATAAAACGTTGACGACCACCCTCGGCAGATAAAGCGGATACGCCTGCTGCAGTGGCAGATACTAAACTCTCATTATAAATTACGTTGCCGGCACGGTATTCTTCAGTTAATGAAAGTGTTATAAATTTCCAGCTAACCTGCTGTGTTAAACCCAAAATATATTTTGGCGTGGTTTGCCCTGCGTATACCAGGTTCGGATTGGATTCCGGCATCCCTGTTGTCGGGTCAACAATAACGCGTCCCTCTGGGTCGCGCATTACATCGGTAACATACAATGCTGTGTATGGCTTACCTACAACCGCTTCGGTAGTAGCATTTGTATAACCACCCAATGGTAATTGCGTTGTTTGGCCAAACAGTGATAACACTTTTGAATCTTGTATGGAGAAGTTAGCCCCTAAGTTAAGGCCCACTGAACTCTTACCCTTTTGAAGCACCTGGGCATCTAACTTAAATTCGTAGCCCGTGTTTTGCGTTTCACCAATGTTAAGTATTGTATTTTGGTAACCTGTTGTAGGAGAAGTAGCAATTGGTAAAGTTTGATTTTTGGTGTGCGTGTCATAATAAGTAACACTCAAATTGTAACGGCCGTCGAAAAAGCCCAGATCAGTACCAAATTCAACTTCACTACTTAGCTCAGGTTTCAAACCAGCGTTATTCAAAGTAGTGCTTAAACCTAAGCCTCCATTGTTACCATAAGGGAAACCTGAAGTTGCGGTATAGGTATTAATTAAGCTGTATGGATTAAGGTTTACGTCACCTACCTGACTGTATGATGCCCTTAATTTACCATAACTTATTGTTTTATTGCCTTTTAAAGCATCAATTGCCTGAGTAAACAGGAATGAGCCTTTTACTGAAGGATACCAGAAAGAGCGATTTGCTGCCGCAAGCCTTGAATCGTTATCGTTACGTAAGGTTCCATCAACAAATAAATAATCTTTATAGCCTAAACTCAGGTCACCAAAATAAGCTATCTGACGGATCGTGTAATTACCCTGACCAACATTTGGAACGCCTAAAAGATAATTTACATTATAAAAATTCTTTATCAGCAGGTTATTTGTCCCGTTAGAAACAAAGTTTGCATATTCCTGCCAGATAGTATTACCTAATAACAGGTTGGTTTTAAAGTCGTTAAAGAATGTTTTATGGAAGTTAAGTATCATATCCTGCTGAATACGAGAGTACCCTTGCGGGCCACCGTAACCAATAGTGCTGCTTCCATCACCAAAACCTACATAATTGCTCACCGTACCTGGGTTAACTGGAGCGCCAAACGCCTGTGCAACTGTACCATAATGAGCTCCGTAAGCAATAGCTGTTGGATCGCTGAGGGCATATGGTGTATAGTCAATTTCGGCACGGGTGGTCTGGTTTTGATAAGTACCTGAGTTGTCCGCTAAGCGATAGGTAGCATCAAACCATTTTGCGGGTGTTAAGGTACCGGTAAAGCTTCCGCTAAAAACATCCGAACGAGATACAGACCTCGAGTTTTGAAGGCTCCAATACGGGTTAATACCATAGGAGTTAAAATAAGTGCTAGGATCTGAAAAAGGCGCAGAAACGTTTTTATAGTTCTCAAGCGGGATCCATGATGGCGTATTAAACAAAGTACTTAAAAGATCCCCATAGTTGCCATACCCATCGGTATTATCCTGCGAGAAGCTGGCGGTCGCATCAGCCCTAAAAATACCTACTGTTTTTGATCCTGACACCCGCATTTGCGTACGGTTGTACGAGTCCATTGGCACGATATCCGTTTTATCTAAACGGTTAGCAGTAAAATTAAAACTGTTGTTAGCATCTCCTGCGGCATACGAAACACTGTTTTGCTCACTATGCCCTGTTTGGAAGAATGCGCGGCGCGGATCTACTTTAGGAGTGGAATAAGGCGCATATTGATAAGTGCCGTCCTGTAATGGAATACCAACCTTTGTAAGCTGACCGTTATAAGCTGGACCATAAGATTGATTTTCAAACGGCACTGGGGTTGTTATAAAACCAGTAACCGGATCCTGAAATGGAGGGCCTTCACCGCCGTAACTACCAAACTGCGTTTGGAGTGCAGGAAAATAAGAAATAGACTCTAATTGAAAAGAGTTCGAATAAGTAACGGTAGGTACACCGCCGGCGCTTCCCTTTTTGGTGGTTATTACCAACGCACCGTTCGATGCTTCAGAACCGTAAAGAGCTGCTGCACCCGCACCATTCAAAATGTTAACACTTTCAATGTCATCCGGGTTAATTGAGTTCACTTCGCTTGGGGACACCGGTACACCGTTTAAAACCACCAATGCAAAGTTGTTACCAGTAATGTGACGATTACCTCGTAAAGTAAAACGGACATCGGGATTAAGCCCATTATTAACAGTACTAATCACCAGACCAGGCGCCTGTCCTGTTAAACCGTTAACAAAATTGGTTGGATGTGTTTCGGTAAGTGTAGCCGCTGTGATGTTGGTCGCGGCGTAGCCGAGCTCCTTGGCTTGCCGCTTAACACCTAACGCACCTGTCACTACAACCTCGCCAAGCTGGCTGCTCGCTAGTGTTAAGGTCACGTTAACCACAGCACCTGTTGCAGGCTGCTCCTTGGTTTCGTAACCGATAAAGCTGAACACCAATGTGGCGGTTTGTGGTACAGTCAAGGTGAATTTACCTGCTGTATTAGTTTGGGTACCCACGTTGGTACCCTTTACCTTTACTGTTACTCCCGGGATGGGTAGGCCGTCTTCTTTGGCCGTAACCGTACCAGTAACAGTACGGTTTTGTGCTAACACTTGTGTAAAACACAACACAAGGAAACACAAAATTCCTAGTAGAAGTTTTTTCATGTTCGTTCTTAATAAGATCAGTTAATAGTTAATTAGCGCTAAAAATAGTGTTACGTTATCAAATTGTCAAGTAAAATCTGCAAAAACATTGCTTTTTTCTAAAAAAAAATAAGTTTTCATAATAAAAGTAATAATTTTAGTACTATGTATTGCATAATACAATTTAAAACATATATCTTTGTCGCATGATTGTTGAAAATACACAAACCCAAATGCGGAAAGGAATACTGGAGTATTGCATACTTTCCATTATAGCTAAGGGAGAAACCTATGCTTCGGACATAATTTCCGAGCTAAAAAAAGCCCAACTACTTGTAGTTGAGGGCACTCTGTATCCTTTGCTAACCCGATTAAAAAACAATGGCTTACTTACTTATAACTGGGTCGAGTCGACTTCGGGGCCGCCACGAAAGTATTATATCTTATCGGATGAGGGCAAAAACGTGCTCGAACAACTGGATAAGACCTGGGAAGAACTATCATTCGCAGTGCAAACGGCTATAGGGGACAGAAGGTGAAAGCTTAAAGGAGAAAGCGATAAGCAAAAAAGCTTTATGCTTTGGTCTTTTAACTTTAAGCTTAAAAAACTAATGAACAAGTGAACTAATGAACAAATGATCCAATAAACTAAAATCATGAATAAAACTATCATCATTAATATAAATGGCATTGTTTTCCACATTGAGGAAGACGCCTACGAAATATTAAAAAATTATATGACGGATGTAAAACGTCATTTTTCGAATTCGGCCGACAGCCTTGAAATTACAACCGATATAGAAAACCGGATAGCAGAGATGTTTTCGGAAGTATTGCAAAGAGAAAACAAACAGGTTATTGTAGAACAGGACGTTACCCTGATCATTGAGCAAATGGGAACAGTAGCCGATTTTGAGAGCGCTGAAAACGAAGACAAATCAAGCTCAAATAGTTTTGCCTATAGAGGTACCGAAAGCAGGCGGCTTTTCCGCGACCCTGATGACCACCTGGTTGGAGGTGTTTGTGCCGGCATTGCCAACTATTTTGATATTGAAGCCGTTTGGGTGAGACTTGCATTTGCCATAACTTTTGTTTTTGCTGGCAGCGGCTTGATACTCTACATAATATTGTGGATCGTTGTTCCGAAGGCGGTGACGCGCGCCGACAGAATGGCCATGAAAGGCGAAAAACAAAATCTGCAAGGGTTTAAAAAGAATTTTGAAGAGGAATTAACTTCTGTAAAGCAAAATCTGTCAAATTTTGGAAACGACGCGAAACCTTTTGTTTATAAAGCCCGCGATTTTGCCGGAGATTTTTTTCATCACTTCGGTATATTTTTGAGCGGCTTCGCAAAAGTACTGGTCAAGTTCATTGGCGTATTTATATTAGTGGCTTGTTTTGCTGCGGCAGTGGCATTGGTAGTGGGGCTTATTGCCTTTATTGGTTTTGGGGCAGGCCATCAGAATGATATCTTCCCATTCCGCATAACTACTAATGAAATGGCAGACAAGGTTTACGTATGCGCTTTCATAGTGGCCTTTATCCCGGTGCTTAGTATTATTATGGTGACCATAAAAGGCATCTTTAATGTCGGGGCCATCGGAAAATCAACCGGAACGGTTTTTCTTGTCATCTGGTTATGTTCATTGGGCATGCTTATATTTTATGCGGTAAGGATATCTTCAAACTTCAGGGAATCAGCCAGTTTTACTGAAACTGTAAATTTAAAACCAACGAGTAACAACACCTACTATTTAAAGCTGAACAGCATAAAATATTTTTCGCACGATGATAGTGTCCGGCTTGATATTAAAGACCATTTCCGCAATATGGTTGTAACAGATGATGATTATAACAGTTATCACAATGAACCTCGTAGCGTATCGATAATTATCGAAAAAAGCGACGTAAAAACCCCGATTCTCGAAGAGTCGTTCAGTGCTAAAGGCGGTAACTACGAAGATGCACTTTTTAACGCCCGCAACACCAGTTACATATTTGCACAGCAGGACACTGTTTTGAAATTTGATTATGCCCTCAGGAAAAGACCAAATATCCAATGGCATGACGAAGAAGTGGAACTCACCCTGAAGGTCCCTTTAAATTCAAAACTGGTAATAGATCAGAAACTTGATAAATACCTGCAAGATGTCAATGTATATGATTGTAAAGAAATCAACAAACAAGACAAAGCGACATCTTCAGTATTCATTATGACTGATAATGGTTTACAATGTAAAGTTGATACCATCGTCACAGCAAAAAAGGACAGCGTTAAAACCGCAACAAAAAAAGACAGCACTCAAAATGACCAATAATGAAATCCTTTATCAAATATATAAGCCTGCTCATTTTCAGCGGGCTTATATTGCCTTTTTATAATTCGGTGAATTATAAAATACCCCTCGGAAAAGCCTGCTCCAAATTTCAAAAGGTACAAACAGAGCCGACTAAAATGGCTGACAAAGTTAAATCCGCCGACTTTTCTTTCATTAAAGATATCGCTGGTGAACTGTTCCCTGTATTAAAAAATTTAAATTGATTGTAACCTTAGGGCACATTATTGCATCTTATATAAAGCAAAACACATTTTATTAACAGTATTGACCGGTAATCGATTTTTTGATTACCAATTTTAAAAATAGGGCGACACCCTTAGTGGATAGTTATTGCCAAAAAAATAAAAGTTAAGCATTTATGAAACAAAAGGTCCCACAGGTCACCAAAAATTGCCTTCTGGTCAAAAAAGTTTCGGTGAATTAGTGTTGCTGAGTTCCTTTACATAAAAATTTAAAAAATGAAAACTAAACAACGTAATAAAATAAATATACAATCCTGCAGGGCTAGATAACCGGGCCTTCAGGGCCTCCCGAGGAAAATCAAACACTTTATTTAAATATTTTAAAAAGAACGAAATTCTTTAATGGAAATCCTTTTGCAAAAAAACTAAGCTAAAAATGAAAACACTCGCTATAAAAACACTATATATCCTTTTGCTGCTAATTATGAGTGCAGGTATCACGTTTGCACAAACTGCTAAGCCCGAAACTAAGATATCGGGATCATTACTCGATGAAAATGGCAAACCTGTGGATTATGCAACAGTAATCCTGCTAAAAGCCCAGGACTCAACAGTAATTAAGGGTACATTAAGCAACGAAACAGGAACCTACATATTTGACCATATAAATGCTGGCAGCTATATTATTAAGGCCACGGTTGTGGGCTATGAAAAAGCCGCCACAAAAGCTTTTACTGTTACTGAAAGCTCTCCCATCGTTACCCTCCCAGCCTTGAAGATGCAGCCTGGCAGCCAGTCTCTAAAAACGGTGAACATTACGGCTTCAAAACCATTGATAGAGCATAAGGTTGATCGAACAGTGATGAACGTTGAGAACAGCGTTCTGGCTGCCGGAAACTCAGCAATGGATATTCTTGAAAGGGCGCCTGGGGTTTCAATTGACAAGGATGATAATATCAGCCTGAAGGGCAAACAGGGTGTTACCGTAATGATCAATGACAAGCTTACTTATCTTACCTCGGCACAACTGGCAACTTTACTCCGTTCAACTGACGGAACAACTATTCAATCTATCGAGATCATAACCAATCCTTCCGCTAAGTATGATGCTGCCGGGAATTCGGGCATTATTAATATCAAACTCAAAAAGAACAAACAGGTTGGCACAAATGGCACTTTAACCGCCGGGGCAGGGTATGGAGCGTACTATAAAGACAATGAAAATTTAACCTTGAACCATAAGCAAGGCAAACTAAACATTTTCGGCTCTTTTAGTCACAACGATAATAAACGCATTCAGGATATCGGGATCAAACGTATAATTCCTGACACTGCGGGCGGTGCGCCTACCTATTTCAGGCAAACAAGCCCTCTGATCGAAACGGACCATAATAACAGTTACCGCCTCGGCGCTGATTACGACCTCTCATCAAAAAACACCATAGGTTTTGTTGCAAGCGGCTATTTTAACGGCGAACAAGATGGCATAGATGATCGTACGTATATCGGCCAAAATTTTAACCAGATCGATTCATCTCTTCGCACGGTTTCCGCTATTCATCAAACCTATCATGACATTGCTTTCAATTTGAATGATGCTTATAAAATTGATACTGCCGGACAAGAGTTAAGTGCCGACCTTGATTATTCACAATTTAAAAATAATTCAGTCGCCCAATATGTTACTGATTTTTACAATCCCGACGGAAGCGTACTGCATCCCGAGGCTTTTTTAGGTAATCTTACCCCATCGGTTATTAATATTCGCACCGGGAAAGTTGACTATACCAAACCAATCACCAAATCTTTAAAGTTTGAATCCGGCCTTAAATTCAGTGATGTAAAAACAGACAACGACCTGATGGAAAAAATGTCCGCCACAAACCCCTACATAAGTACCAATCATTTTATTTATGATGAAAAGATAGATGCCGGATATGTTAATTTGAACAAGGACTTTAAAGGCTATTCGGTACAAGCAGGTTTAAGGGCGGAGTACACCAGCTCTAATGCTAACGGCGACTCGGCCAATGTTGTATCAATTATTCCGAGGCACTATCTCAACCTTTTTCCAAGCTTGTTTATCGATCATACCATAAACGATAAAAACGAAATTACTTTATCATACAGCCGTCGTATCGACAGGCCGCAATATGATAACCTGAATCCCTTTGTTTTTCACCTTGATCCCTATACCTATCAACTAGGCAACCCTTATCTAAAACCTCAATATACCAACAACTTTGAGCTTAACTATACCTACAATAAAAATATTACGCTAACCCTGGGCTATAGCAAGACTACCGATGTAATAACCGAAGTGCCCGGCACCGACCCCGCTACCAAGGTTTCGTATGTCACAACTGATAATTTACAAACACAAAACGCTTATAATGTAAACCTTTACGCGCCTTATACAATTGCAAAATGGTGGGAAGGCAATGTAAACGCGACTGCTTTCTACCTGGGCTTTAAATCTAACGGCCTGGAAGGAGGCAATTTAGACAGGGGCCAGTTTGCCTATAATATAAGGACCACTGAAACATTTACACCGCTGACGGGCTATAAAGCCGAATTAACCGCAAATTATCAATCTGATCTCACTTACGGGCTTTTTGATGTTAAACCGAGATATTCTGTCGATGCCGGGGTAAGCCATTCATTCGCGAATAAAAAACTGAACGTGAAACTTTCGGTGAGCGACATCTTTAATACTTTGCGCAACGATGTTACCAGCAATTACCAAAACACTAATTTAGATATCACCCAAAAACGCGAAAGCCGCATAACCCGCTTAACACTAACCTACAACTTCGGCAACAATAAAATAAAAGCCCGCGAACATCAGACCGGTGCCGATGAGGAAAAAAACAGGGTGAAGGGGGCGAATTGACGCATTGGCCTCACCTAAATCCTCTCCAAAGGAGAGGACTTTTAACAACGCAAAGCCCCTCTCCAAAGGAGAGGGGCTGGGGTGAGGCCCCTACATCACCACCTTCACCTTAATTTGTCCATTTGACAGGGTGCGGATGATCAGTTTCTCGTTGGTTGGATAAATTGCCTGAATATCGAGATCCTGAATAGTAACTACCGCGCTGATGCCGTTGCCGTAATCGCGGCTCATTTCCTTTTGTATCCTGATTTTACTGTCCCCGATAAATTGCGTTAAGTTATAGGTGGCCCGTTGCCGTATCATATCGGTTATTTTGCCGTTGAACATCCATCTGGCCACTTTAAGCATCCAGGCTTTGGTTTGCAGGTCGAAACTCAGATCGGGAAAAGAAAGCTCGTGGGTGGCCTGGTTATAGGTTGGGGTCCCAACAAGGTAAATGGTACCGGTGTTGGTGCCTTTAAAATCAATCTCCATGGCTATCTGCTTGCCGATCCCCCAAACTTTGGTATTGTCAACAATAAACTCGTTACCGGCGACTTTGGCATTCATGCCAACAACCTGCTGGTTTACCACATTCGTGAGGTGATCATAGTTCTCTAACAAATCCAGGTAAACATTAAAACCGTTCGCGGGCACATAGGTGGTTAAATTGGGTAACGGAATTGGCGGAGGAGGAGCGCTAACCGTAGTTACTACAGGTTTTGCCGACAAGCCAACTGAAAAGCTTAATAGCGACCCATTTAAATTAAAGCTGCTCAACCTTACCGACAACGGATTGATCGACACATAACCCACATCGCCAACTTTAGTTTCGCTGGATATATTTTTCCATATCGCGTCAACCATTGGTTTAATATCATAAGCCGCAATTTTCGTGTCAACAACTTTACCCAAATCGTTCAGCGGCTTACTTATGTACTGTATCAGCCTATCGGTAACATCAATGTTCCCAAAAAAAATATTGCAGCGGTCAATCGGATTGGGGGCGGGGAATAAAATAGTTTTGGAGCGTAAATGATAATCGGGCGTAACATTAATGGTCGACTGATAAGATATTACCATTCTTCGCGGCTGTTCATCTCCCACACCGCATTGTGCGGATAAGGTTGGTACTATGCACCGCGGACCGTTACCTAATAACGTGGAGCACTTGGCGCAGTAAGATGCGGTGAAACCATAGCTGCCGGTGAACTTTAAATTGACCACATTATTGCTACCTATGAAAGTGAAAGGTGTTCGCGTAAAAGTATAGGCATAGCTTAAACCCTCGCAAGCCTGCTGATTGCCCGAATATTTATTAGGCACCGAATTTTCAGCCTGTATAAAATAGCTTTTCAGATCGACCGTAACCGGCACTTCCACATTGGAAACCGGCTGTACAATCTTTGGGATCTCAGTTTCAGTACTTGTCGGCGCAAGTGGTTTAAGTGTTTTACAGGAATAAAGTACAAATGGCAGAATTAATACTGCGAAAAGATGCCTTGGGTTTAGTTTCATTTTTATGGGGAAATTAACCTGCGTTTTAACTGACAGCCGCACAGGTTCAACGGCAGTAAAAATAATAAAGCTTTCTGTTTTTCATTTGAATATTTAAAGTTTTTGTCGCGAGATGTTAATGAAGTACATCCAGCTTTTATGGCAATAGTTTTGTAATTCTTATGGGCTAAATGTGTTTAGGCCATAAGAATTTTTTTGTTTTTCCCAGCTAAATGCGTTTTGCCCGTCTTAATTTTTCCTGTTTTCCGGGCTAAATCGGTTTAGATGGTCTTAATTACTCTGTTTTTCCGGGCTAAATGCGTTTAGACGGTCTTAATTTTACGATGCCTGATTTAATTAATAGGCTGTATATCAATACAATACTTTGACAAAAACGAAAAAGTTCAAAAATTCCACTTAAGAATGAACCGGTTTCCGGTGTTTATCAGGCTTTATTAGTTTCAAATAAATAGATAGGCGACGACTAAAATAAGCTTTCGGGGACGATGTCGTTTAAACAAATATAAGGATTTTGGCTGGTATAAATGGTGACATTGACGACAAAAATCTAAATATTTGTAAAGAATTAGCCCCCTTCTATACGCACCATTTTTTATTCTAAATGAAAAATTATCTTTGGATTTTAAGTTTAAAGAAATTTTTAGATTCTAAATTACTATTTTGCAAATAATGACATTATAAATTAACGGCAACTTAGTTGGGTTTAAATTAGTATAACATTGGCCAATAAATATTTTTCTACCAGCAATAATAGATATCTATGGAAGTACAAAATGATCAAAGCAAATTAGTTAAGGAGTTAGAAGAACGAAATGCTTTTATTGAAACTATTCTGCAAAATCTTCCGATAGGTATTGCGGTAAACAAAATAGACGACGGAAAAGCAACCGTTGTTAACAAGCGCTTCAGCGAAATCTATGGCTGGCCTGACGCTGATTTAACCGATGTTCACGGTTTTTTTAAGAATGTATACCCCGACGAGGCATACAGAAAGGAAATCATGGGCAAAGTGATGAACGATATCCAAAGCGGTGACGAGGATCGTATGAGATGGACTGGGGTCACTGTAACAACACAAACAGGTGAAAAGCGGGCTATCAATTCAAAGAATATTCCTTTGTATGATCAAAATCTGATGATTTCGACCGTAATGGATGTCACGACTGAATATACCCAGGCAACAGAAATCAAGCGCGCAAAAGCTAACCAGGAAGCATTGATCAACGGGACACAAGACTTCATTTGGTCTGTTGATACCGAATTATGTATCATCACAGCAAACCATTCTTTTCTTGAAATGTTAAAAGGCGCTACCGGAAAGGATATAAAAGAAGGCGATAACGTATTATTTAAAGAATTCGGGAAAGAGCAATTAGCCAAATGGAAACTAAACTACGAACGGGCTTTAAAGGGTGAGCAATTTACTATTAAAGATCAGATTTTTAACCCTGCTCAAGAAACAACGGTATATAGCGTGATCTCTTTAAGCCCCATGTTCAACGAAAAAAATATTCTTTTTGGTGTTGCCTGCTATGCAAGAGATATTACACAGGAAACCCTGAACTTGCTGGAAAAGAAAAAAAGTGACGCGGCATTAATTGAATCGGAAAAAATATATAAGTACCTGTTTGATAAAAATCCTTCACCTATATTCATTTGGGATCTTGAGACGCTTCGGATCATAGATTGCAATGAAGAAGCGATCATTAAATACGGTTATACCAGAAAAGAGCTTTTCAATTTGACAATGACGGAATTACGACCGTCCGAAGATATGCTGCTTCATTTGGAGGCTAAGAAAACTGAAGATCCCCTTGGCGGCCTTCATAAAAAAACCTGGAGGCACAAGAAGAAAAACGGCGAATTAATATGCGTGGATATCACGGCCCAATTAATACACCTTAATGGGAAAAGAGTAGGGATGGGGATAGTAAACGACGTAACCGAAAGCCGCTATTATCATGAGTTAGACCAACTGGAAAAGAATATCCTGGAAATGACTGCCAGGAACGAAAAAAGTATAACTGAAGTAATCAGTATTTATTTATCTGGTGTGGAATCCCTGCATCCGGGCATGTTGTGCTCCATACAGGAAAAAAAGGGTAACTGCTTGTTTAACCTGTCGTCGCCGAGCCTGCCCCCGGAATACCTTAAAAGTATTGAAGGAGGTGAAATTGGCAGCAACGCAGGCTCATGCGGCACGGCGGCCTTTTTGAAACAAAAAGTAATAGTCACCGATATTGCGAATGACATTCGCTGGAAAGATTATAAGGAAATTGCAGGCAAATATCAATTGAAAACCTGTTGGTCATACCCAATACTGAATGGCGACAATAATGTGATAGCTACGCTTGCATGCTATTACCGGGAAATTAAAGCTCCTGCAGAATTGGAAGAAAAAACCATACAAAGAGCGGAACACATTCTTCAAATAATTTTAGAACGGTACCAGCGGGAACGGGCATTAAAAATTAGTAATGAAAGGTTTGAATTGGCAACTTTAGCTACGTCTGACATCATTTGGGACTGGAATTTAGAAACCAACGCCGTATTTTACTCCGGTAACATACAAAAGTTATTTGGCCACGCATCTGGTGTCAACAACGATAACTTACCTTTTTACTTTGACCATGTACATCCTGATGACAGAGAAAGGGTAGTGCTTTATCCTGACCAGGTGAAATACGGGACCATGTTAAACTGGACCCAGGAATATCGCTTTAGAAAAGCAAATGGTGAATATGCTTTTGTTGTTGATAAGGGAATTGTGGTAAGGAACGAACAGGGTGTAGGCGTGCGTATGATAGGCGCCATTCAGGATATCACCGTCATGAAGCAAAATGAACTTCGGATATTGCAGCAAAATCAGCAGCTTAACGAGATCGCTTTGATCAATGCCCACGAAATCCGGCGGCCTGTTGCAACAATCTTAGGGTTAATACAACTGTTTAATAAGGAAACAATTGGCGGAGAATCAAACAAGGATCTCCTGAAGCATCTTGAAACCGTGACACAAGACTTAGATACTGTGATCAAACGTATAATTGATAAAACTGTTAATTAGTGGCAGCAGGGCATTATTAGTATGGTTATTGTTTAGAAATATTCTTAAATTTGTAATATGGAAACGCTGATCATTAAAATTCCCGAAAAGAAAAGTACTTTGGTAAAACAAATGCTGAAGGATATGGGTGTCACCATACAGCAAACGGCGAAGATAAACCTGTCAGGTTATAAACAAAAAATAGCTAAAGTATCTACCTGGACTGATGACGATCTGAAAGCTTTTGAAGAAAGTAAAAAAGCTTTTGAAAATTTGAAGCCACAGCAATAGTAATTGATACAGGCATTTTCATTGAACACTTAAGAACTAAAGACAAGCTCAATTCTACACTTTATCTTCTTACTAATAATGCAGAGTTATTTATTTCCGCTGTATCGCTTTATGAACTTTATATGGGTGCAACAACACAGGAAAAAGAAAACGATGTGCGTACAATAACAGAAGATATTCCTGTACTTCCATTTTCTGATGCCGTAGCATTAAAAGCTGCACAACTTTATCATTTACTTAAAAAGCAGAACAAATTGATAGAATTCCGGGATATTTTCATAGCCGCAACCTGTATTGTGAATGAATTACCCCTTGCCACGTTAAATAAAAAGCATTTTACAAGGATTGGAGAATTGCGACTTATTTAAACCGTTGTCCGATTTCACAATTGACAGATAGTGACCGGTGAGTCGAACACATGACTATTTAAGTTCTCTGTTTATTCAACCTAAGCAATGCCGAGAAACTGCAAACACTAGCTATCAAACTAATGGTGGCCGCAAACGGGAAAAAATAAATCAATTCGTCAACGCCCCAAAGCAATAGCCCAAAGGAAAGAATCAAAATTACCTTTTTCGCCAGTGATGTATTGGATAAAAGTTCACCTGAAGTAAACCAAAGCAGGAGGCAGATCAAAATTAAAGCTATACTTGAAGCATAACCAAAGCCATCGTAATATTCGCCCATATTGCGCGATGTACCCATAAAAGGTAATTTTTGCCCATTCATTAGCTGTATTACCTGGTGCCTGGCAGGGTCGGGGTCAGTTTTCCAACTGCTGAAGCCTATCGTATGCAGTACCGCATGGATCAATATTAATACGGCGGCAATTCTTAGTAAGAGTTTTGGTTTCATTGTGATTAATTAAGTGTTATAACAAAAATAATAACATTATCTGGGATATATCAAACGTGCCGCCAATGGGCTAAAATCCGACTTCCGAAATCAAACTCACGGGTTCACCCTTGTCATCTGCGCATTTATAAACGACCAGCTGAACCAGTTATTCAGGTTACTGCAACTGATACGTACCGATGATTGGTCTTGCACCAATGTGGTAAAAATCAATTTAAAACCATAATCGTGCGTTAATGAGATAGCACTAATTGTTTGGGTTTCGTTATTCCCGTCATTATAAATAGTAAAAACCGGTGCGACAGGTTGAATTCCGTTATTTGTAGCCATCGCTATATTTACTTCAAAAAGATATATCACCGGCTGGGCGCCGCCCTGTACTGTAACAAAAGAAATTTCGGGACCGCTATTTGGAGCCGCTCCAAATTCCGCGCCGCTATAATCAACTACCCAGGGAAGCATTAATTCCAAGAACATTTCGTTAGTTGACAGGTGTAAACAGCTTAGGAGGGTCTTCTTGTCGAACGTGGTTTTTCTGCTGAAAGCCACGCCCGCAGGTTTTTTTAAGTTTGGCGACAGCATCAACTTTAATTTTTCCGGGTCGCTCAAAAACGGCCGCGGCTGTTTTATGCCCGTCAGTTTCATTATCCTGTTATTCTTTTTTGGTTGAGCAGTTGTTTGCGCAGCCGCGCTGCCCGCTAACACCAGCACAGCGAGCGCTAAAAGGATCGGTTTCATAATATAGGTTTTTAATACTAATGTAAGGAGTTTTTGAGGAAAGCGCTAGGGGGATTCGCTTTTATTATAACGCCCTAGCTTTCCTGCACCCTTGTGCGATGGGCTACACCCATCGCAATCAGATTTCGCCCCTTCGGGGCTTAAATTCACCTTCTTCAGCCCTGAAGGGGCATAATATGTAAACGCCCCGACAAATCGGGGTGCTAACATAACAATGCAGTTCAAAGCCCTGAAAGGGCGAAATAATTGGCATATTAGCAATCCACGGATCAGGCACAGGGCGGGGCACGAGTAGTCCAGCGCTTTTTCCCAACACGGGTACTCGCCAGGAGAAATGGTTAAAAAATTAAGGTAACTATATACAATGTGGGACAAAATTACTTTTTCCTTCCGTCCTCGCAGGGTCTCCGAAGGGACCCTGCGCAACGAATGCCAGTAAACGTGATAAACCTTAACACGTGCCAAAAACAACAAAGCCCGGCGCGCGGCCAGGCTCGGTCTTTCAAATTTGCTTTGCGTTATCTCGCCAAGTGACACACTTGGCCGGGCGGGATAAGAATATGCCTCATCTATGTTATAGCGAAAAGTTGTACTGTTAATCCAACCCCCCAACAGCAAAACGTTATTGGGAGTATTGCTGGGTCTTGTTACTTGTTTATTTGAAACGAGGTCGGCGAAAGTGCTATCTATCCCACCCGTAGGGTCATTGCTTATCACCGGGTTGTTCCCGATTCCTTCGTAAGGCGATGCAAATTGCCCGGCGGGATCAACACTGAGCCACCTGCCAATCCTGCCATCGTACATGCGCAGCTCAAAATTATTATAACCTGTTGCCGGGTCTTTTTCGGCGTAGGCGCCCTGGTAATCATAACGGTAGGTGGTACCGCCACTTTGGGCTATGCTACCATAAGGGTAATAATCGTTGTAGGTGTAAATGCTGGCCTGATTGTTACTGCTTTTAGTACCGGTAAGGCCACCCTTACGCTGCCAACATTGTCCCTTATTTCGTAAACATAGCTAATGTGATTTAGTCAGGCTATCTTTACAAGTAGTTTCAAATTTAAACAACGTATCTTTCCCCGTCGCCTTTGATTTTACTCTATAGTAAATTGAGTTTTTCTCCTTAACAATTGAATCTCCAATGTTTAGGTAATCATACATATCTTCTAAATAACCAGGAAAAATCATTCCTCTCTTTAATTTATCTTCATTTAAATATACAATGGTTTTATTGTAATGGTTACTTGAGTCGATAAATTTCTTTTCAACAATGGACTTAATGTTTTGGATGTACACATCGTGATGAACATAACATCCACTATATTTATCATTGAAATACGGAAAAAGACGAAAAATAAAAATATACATAAGAACCCAAAAAACAATCATCAATATAATTTTTAGCTTCATATAACTTTTATTTTACTAATTTATAACGTTTATGATATTTCTTTATTTTCCAAATGTAGCCGTTCTAGTATATGACCACATTATTGATACATTTTCCTTCGTTGGAAGAAGATTTTCAGGTTTAGGAGTTAAGATGGATTTCGGATTGGCTCCTCCTCCATTTTCTTTATAGTTTACTCCCATTTCAAAAGGATTAAATTGTGGGTCTTCTCCATTGCCGCCAATGCTGCCACTAAATGGACCTAGACCACCACTATACGCACTACTTCCCGTCCTCGCAGGGTCTCCGAAGGGACCCTGCGTAACGAATGCCCAGTAAACGTGATAAACCTTAACACGTGCCAATCGCAGGGTCCCTTCGGAGACCCTGCGAGGACGGTAAGGACGCCAATGACAAAATCAAAAAGTCTTCCCAACCTCTAAACCTGCCTGCCGGACAGGCAGGTTTAGAGGTGCCTATTCCCCTACCATAAACACCGCATTACTCAACAGCAATTTCCCATTCTCCCAAAAGCTGCGGAAAACAGGGTCATCAACCATGTAAACCACGGTGCCGCGACCCATTGGTTGCACACCGAGCAGCAGGCCGTCTTTAATTTTATCTTTACTTTTTTGGCCAACGAAACCCGAAACATATCCGTCTTTTTTAACGGTGCCAACATTCCAGTCGTTATCTCCTAAAAAATCATAAATGTCATCACTCAATTTAAGGGAGTAATAATACGGGGGTAAACCAAACCCGAGCGGGTGGGTGTTATCGAGGTTTATTTTATAAATGGCCCCCGGCACGGTCGACCTTAAGGCTTCGCGCTCTTTGTTACCAAATAAATTTATGGTAACCGCCGGTTTGTTTTTATCGTCTGCTTTGTCCTCCTTTTGGTCATCTACTTTGTCATCCTTTTTCTCTTCTTTCTTTTTGATGTCAAACCCTTTTTTATCAACCAGTTGAGAAACAGCCCGTTCAATTGCGATCAGTTTGCCGCCATCGCGCACCCAATTTTGTAACTTATCCGAGGGGAAATCCTCGTAAGTACCATTCGGGAATATAGCTACGTCGAAATCACTCAGTCGGGTTTTGGCCAGGTCCTTGTATCTTACCAATGTTATAGGATAGTTTATCTGCTGATCAAAGAAATGCCATATTTCGCCCATAGCTTCTGCCGAAACCCCGTCGCCTGTAACCAGCATTACCCGCGGCTGGTGGATATACCGGATGACATCGGACCCAAGATCAGCGCCTCTTTCTACAAAACCAGTTGTTAATGGTATAAGCTCGTGGTTAAGATCGTTCGCAGTTTGGATAACCTCGTTGTCAAAATCTGATCGGTCATTTCCTGCCCTCGTGATCAATAACGACCCTGCATTAAATTTTTTCCCCGCTGCCTCAAATGGCCTTTCCGCATACCTAACCTTGATCCCCTTTTTAAATAAAGCAGCCAAAAATTTTACATCATTAACCGATTGCCATGTTGATACATAGGCATATGCATGTGTATTAGTAAGCGTCTGGGCGTTTGCTTTGCTTAAGGTGGTTGCCTCGGGTACAAATGATTCCTTTACCCCATAGGCCTTTAACCCAAAAGCGTAAGGCAGCGACCATGCGGTAATATCATAAGTGTTTGAATCAGCTACAAATGTTTTCGGCTCGAACAGCACGTTTAACAACACCGATTTTGGCTGATGGGCATTTATGACAAGGTCATTCGGCCCGGCGTTATAGGTCTCATTTTTACCTGTTACATAATCATACCCGCTAACGCTACTTTTTAACCCGAACCCGTATTGTATGCCATTGCGATCGAGCAATTTGGTTAGAGTGCTTATTTTATCGTTATTATCATTTTTGATAACATAAGTTTTGTATTCCCCCGGCGGATTTGCGCGACTGTTATCAAAGAACTTTTTAAACTCATCCAGCAGTTTTTGCGCATTTGCCGAAGCGATCTCGATGGTGCTTAAACTGGTTGCATGATGGTGCGCTATCCTGTCGGCAAGCGTTAATGTATCCCCGCTACGCATCACTACAGCCAGGCCCGCGCTTATCCCCCCCTGTTCGTATGTCATGCCAATGGAGCCATTATAAATTGGATAAGTGTCCCCGTAGGATGGGTAGAGCAGGTCGTACTCCTGCTTTGTAAAATACAGCCAGCCATTCTGATCAAAATATTTTGCATGGTTTTTACCGATAACTGTTTGAAACTCACGCTGCCATACCGTAACATCTTTATGAAAAGGCTCCGTCGCCGGGGCAAAATAATAAGGCGCGTTATAGCCTTGCTCATGGTAATCTGCATGTATTTGCGGCAGCCATTGGTTATAGAGCGCCATGCGCGCCTGTGTTTCTTTTTGTGTTTCCCAGGCCCAGTCGCGGTTTAGGTCGAAGTAATAATGGTTAATCCTTCCGCCCGGCCATGGTTCAGCATGCTCACGTGATGAAGGGTTGGCATCCGGGATTGTGCCTCTCACGGAATTATAAAAGTTTACGTACCGCTCCCTTCCGTCGGGGTTTAAGCAAGGATCAATAACTACAACTGTATTCTTTAGCCAGCCTTGTGTGCGGGTATTGGTGGAATCAACCAGATCAAACAACGTCTGCATTGAGGTTTCGCTCGATGCAGGTTCATTGCCGTGCACGTTGAAGCTTAGCCATACTATTACGGGAGCATTAGTGGTAGCAGAAGCGGTACCAAATCCCGCCAGGCTTAAATTATTTTTACGAATATCTTCAAGCCTGCCTATATTTTCACCGGATGCAATAAACATTGCTATAAGCGGCCGGCCTTCATTTGTAAAGCCGTATTGCACCAGCCTCACATTTTTTGATGCATGTTCAATATACCTGAAATAGTCAACAATTTTATAATGCGGGGTAAACTGTTCGCCGAGCTTATAACCTAAAAATCGTTCGGGTGAGCGCAGCTCCTGTGAAAAAGCGTTGCAAAAAAAGCTAAGGAAAACCAAAAACAGGAAGGTCTTTTTTAACATGATATTGGTTGCATGAATGCTAATTTAGAAAAATAATTCTGTCTGAACCGGGATTAAACAGATTTTAGGGATTTTTACGATTAATATGTCGCTATCCGGCAAAAGAATCTGTAAAATCCATTAATCCCGGTTCAGACAAATTCGTAAACTTGCACATCTAAAATCCACCTATAAAAAAATGGAACCTGTAAAGGCATTACAAAAATACTTCGGATATAGTGAGTTCAGGCACGAACAGGAAGCCATTATCAATCATATTTTAAATAAAAAAGATGTGCTTGCGCTAATGCCTACGGGCGGCGGCAAATCATTATGCTATCAGTTGCCTGCGGTGCTGCTTGAGGGCCTAACCATTGTGATCTCGCCGCTTATCGCGCTAATGAAGGATCAGGTAGACAGCCTGAACGTTAACGGGATACCTGCTGCTTTTTACAATTCGAGCCAAAGCAACGAAGAGCAAATACAACTAACCACAAAGCTTCGCAATAACCAGATCAGGCTGTTATACCTTGCCCCGGAGCGCTTGTTTGGGAACGAAAGCAAACTGATCAGCTTTTTAAAATCGCTGCCTGTTTCGCTCATTGCAATTGACGAGGCGCATTGCATATCACATTGGGGGCACGATTTCAGGCCCGAGTACCTCATGCTGGCGGGTTTGAAACTGGAGTTTCCGAATACCCCCGTCATCGCCCTGACTGCTACCGCCGATAACCTGACAAAAAAGGACATACTCGAAAAGTTGAACCTTAAAGACCCTGCAGTTTTTGTTTCATCCTTTAACCGGGCCAATATTACCTATCGTGTCATCCCTAAAAAGAACAGTTTTAATCAGCTGCTTGCGTTTTTGGACGAAAGAAAGGATGATTCGGGCATTATTTATTGCCTTTCACGTAAATCGACGGAAGCGTTAGCCGCCGACTTAAAAGAGGAAGGCTTTTCAGCCGCAGCCTATCATGCTGGTTTAGATAACGCCGTGAAAGCCCGTACCCAGGAAGCTTTTTTGCGTGACGAGGTAAAGATCATCGTGGCTACCATAGCTTTTGGCATGGGTATCAACAAATCAAATGTGCGCTACGTGGTGCATGTGGACATGCCAAAAAACATTGAGGGTTATTACCAGGAAACAGGTCGTGCCGGACGTGATGGACTGCCGTCGGAAGCCATGTTGTTATATTCACCCGGCGACGCCATTAAGCTGAAGCAATTTGCCATGATTGAGGATAATCCCGAGCAAAGCCGCATCATGCTGAAAAAGCTTGATGACATGGTGCACTATTGCCAGTTACAATCATGCCGCAGACAGTTCCTGTTAAAATATTTTGATGAGGATTTTCCACCTGTCTGCGGTTCCTGTGATTTTTGTTTGACTGAGTTTAAGAGGTTCGACGGCACGCTGATCGCTCAGAAAGCATTATCAGCGGTGACGAGGTTAAAGGAACGTTTCGGCAGTACTTACGTTGTGGATTTTCTACGGGGATCAAAAACAGAAAAGATAAGGGAAGAGCATAAACAGCTCAAAACCTATGGCATTGGCGCCGACATTAGCAAAACCGATTGGCTCCGCTATATTCGCGAGTTAACGGCGATGAGCTATTTGCAGGTAACTGAAGATGTTTACCCTGTTTTAAAGCTGACATCAAAAAGCGAGGCCGTATTAAAAGGCCTTGAAAAAGTAGAGCTCATTGCATCACAAACAACGGAAGAATATCAGCCTGCGGCGGCATTGCCATTTGAAGCGGCCCTATTAGCCGAACTAAGAAACATCCGCCGGGACATAGCTCTGCACGAAAACTTACCGCCTTATATTATTTTGTCGGATGCTACGCTACAGGAGATCGCAACCTATCTACCCCAAAGCCTGGATGAATTGCGTCTTATCTCCGGCTTCGGCGATGTGAAACTGGCCCGTTATGGCCGGGAATTTCTACTACCGGTCAAAAATTATTGCGCAAAAAATGGCTTATCGTCCAAAATAAAACAAAAATCGCCCAAGCGGGAGCGGAAAGCTAAAACGGAGCGGAACGGCAATGCATCCAGGTCTTCTGACACCGCTTTCGATAGCCTTACCCTGTTCAGATCAGGGCAAACCATTGCTGAAATTGCTGCCGGGCGTAATTTGGGGGTTTCAACTATCGAAAATCACTTAAGTTATTACGTTTACCAGGGGGCGATAGATATAAAAGAACTGGTAAACGAAGAGAAGAAATCACGCATAAAAGACGCAGTTGAAAGCTACGGGGCCGAAAGATTAGCGCCATTAAAAGAAGTATTAGGAGAAGATTGCAGTTATGGCGAAATTAGGGCCGTAGTTGCGTGGATGCGGAAAACGGGGGCGATGTAGGCCCCACCCAACCCTCCCCGGTAGGGAGGGCTTAAAGAATTTTTTTTAGTCTCCCTTACCGGGGGAGATTTAGAGGGCGCTATAATGACAAGCACAGAAGATTTATACAAACTATTCCTCCAACACCCGTTGATCAGCACTGATACCCGGAAAATAACCCCGGGAAGCTTGTTTTTTGCCTTAAAGGGAGAAAAATTTGATGCCAATACTTTCGCCGCCAAAGCCATCGAATCGGGTGCCGCATACGCTATAATTGATAACCCAGCCTATCAGCTTGGTGAAAAATACGTTTTAGTTGACGATGTGCTAACTGCCTTGCAGGATTTAGCAAGATACCATCGGAAACAACTAACCATCCCCGTTATCGGACTTACCGGCACCAACGGCAAAACCACTACAAAAGAACTCATCAATTCCGTTTTATCGCAACGCCTCAAAACTCAGGCTACACAGGGAAATCTGAACAACCATATTGGCGTGCCGTTAACCATTTTAACGATAGATGATACACATGAAATGGCCGTGATAGAGATGGGCGCCAATCATCAAAAAGAAATTGAACTGCTTTGCAGCATCGCGCAACCAACACATGGCCTTATTACCAATGTTGGAAAAGCACATCTGGAAGGTTTCGGCGGATTTGAAGGCGTAAAAAAGGGCAAAGGAGAATTATACGACTATTTGAGGAAGTCCGAAAGTCCGAAAGTCCGAAAGTCCGAAAGTCAAGAGAACGGCGTTGCTTTTGTGAATAGTGATAGCACGGTGTTGTTAGAAATGGAGCAGGCAAGAGGATTAAATAATGTTGTGTTTTATGGGACTGGATATTCGGACAACCTTGTTACCGGGCAATTGATTGAAAGTCCCCCACTCTTAGCTTTTGAATGGGAGAACAATAATTCCGGAAAAAGTTACCTGGTAAAAACACAGCTTACCGGGGCCTATAACCTTGATAATATACTTGCGGCAATATGTATTGGGGTTTATTTTGGTTTAGATGATGACGAAATAAATAAAGGCATTGAAAGCTATCAGCCAAAAAACAACCGCTCACAAATTGTACAAACAAAAACTAACACCCTTATTTGCGATTATTATAATGCCAACCCAAGCAGCATGTTCGTGGCTATTGAAAACATTGGCAAAATAAACGCAAACCGGAAAGTTTTGATTTTGGGAGATATGTTTGAACTGGGAGATGAATCGCCAGCCGAACATGCGTCCATAATAAAAAAAGCAATGGAGACACCGGTTGATGAGCGGATTTTTATAGGAAAAGACTTCTTTGAAGCAGAAAAGTCCATCGACCATGGACCATGGACCATGGACAAAAAACCCATCTTTTATGCAACTGCTGAAGACGCGATCAAAGGTTTAAAAGCAGATCCAATTACAAACTCAACATTATTAATAAAAGGCTCGAGAGGAATGGCCCTGGAGCGATTGGTAGATTTGTTTTGATAAGATAAACTCTTATAAGGCGGTAAAATCAAACATTCCGCGTTCGGCATTCCGAAATCCGCATTAAAATAATTCCTAAATCAACAATTATGCTTTTCCTTTATTTCTTTCATGATAGAATCATGAGAACTAACGCGGCCACTTTTTTTATCTTCCAAACCTTCCTGGATCGCCTCCTTAAGGTCCAAATCATTTTGAAGTTCAAATAGCGCGCTTTGAAGCCTCATTCTCTCACTATTATCCAAATTTTGCAGCGATGCGATAATATCGTCAATATTTAATTTCATTTCTTTTTAAGCAAAGTCGAACCTACGATTTTATTTTTATGAATAAGAATCTTCCGCAATAAGTTTTACATATCCATGTTTAAATTCGGAATTAAACCCGTTCGGCATTTGAGGGAACTGGCGAACTTCTTGAGTGATTTTCAGGCCACTGTTACTGCAAAAAATACAATTGGAGAGAAGCAGGGACAAAAAACCCACAATTAGTTTAAAAGGAATGTTCGGCTATTCCGACGTTCTAGTGCTTCGTCTCCGCGGACACGCGGCTTCAATGTTTACAGTTTTGAAAATTGTTTTTTTATATCTTGGCATTTTAGATAGTGAAATAACCCATGAAATGGAGAGGGCTCGTCCCACCGTAGCGTTTGAATATTAATATAAAAATCGTTGGAGTTAAATATGATGGTAATACATCGTCCGGATGAAACAGGCCCGCTGTATTTTATATCCCTGACTAACATCTGCCCGGAGTCTTGAAGTTTAAGATCACTATAATACACATTAAGTACTTTAATAATTAAAGCACGATTTTCATTAATTCCACAACCACTAATTTTAGTTAATTTATTAACTAAAATAAAGTTGGCAATCATCCATGCAACGAATAACATTACAAGACAGGCAAAAACTATTTCGCCTTGAGAAAATGATACCACAGAAACAAATAGAAATATCGCAATAATCAAAACATATACAAAACTTGATACGATAATGTAATAAGATAAAGCAAAGCCATTTAGTCTATAAATCAATCTTTTTTTACGAATACTTTCGTTGATTTCTATTGAATATTCCATAAATTTTAAATTAAAATAATAAATATTTACAACCTGGCGCGCTTATTCCGTACAGGCCTATGTACAGAGTGACTTTCGACTTAAGGCTCCTAGTTAAAAAAAGTAAAACAAATCCGAAATCCTTCAAAGCGCTAGTTCCGCCACTTCCTCTCCAACCAAACTGCCCATTGCCACACCCATGCCGTTGCACCTTACAGCGCAAAATACATTTGGTTCAACCTGTTTTACGATAGGGGTTATATCTTCCCCAAAACCCATAATGCCACTCCACCAGTAATCAATTTCAAAGTTTTGGCCGGGTAATATTACTTCTTTTAAATAGGTTATCAGTTTGTTTTTAACAGTTTCAGTTTCACCAAACTCCAAGGTCTCTTCTGTTTTAAAATCAAGATTGCGGCCGCCGCCGAATAGTACACGGCCATCAATATTGCGGAAATAGTAATAGCCCTCATCAAAGTGATATGTCCCTTTTAATTTTAAGCCCTGAATCGGCTTTGTCACCAACACTTGCCCCCTGCCCGGAATAACTTTAAGATCAGGAAACAACTGGCTTGCAAACGCGTTGGTCGCCAATATCACTTTAGTTGCTTTAAAGTTTCCCTGCGATGTAGCAAGGCTAATGCTGCTGCTTTCGTTTTCAACCTTCAATATCTCGCAGTCGTTTAAAACCAGCACGCCAAGGTTATATGCTTTGGTTAATAAAGCCCGCATCATTTTTCCGGTATGAAGCTGCCCTTCAAAAGGGTTGTAGATGATCCGGCTGACGCCTTTAAATTCAAAATCTGCTATTTTGGCATTGGCTACTGAATAAATGTCTGATGATCCGATGGCGTCTTTCAGCAATTTATTAAGGTATTCAATTTGGTCTATGCACTGATCTGCCTTCTCAATTTCGTCATCCATAAATAATTCATAACCACCGTGCTGCTGGTAATCAATATTAGCATCGCCAAGATTTTGTCTTAACCGCTGCAGGCCACGCCATTTATAATTAACCAGCCGCGACACTTCATCGGCAGATGAACGTTTCAATGTTGCAAGTTGCTCTGATACAGTGCCAAAGCAAGCAAAACCGGCATTTTTTGTACTCGCGCCAGTAGGTAAAAATCCGCGCTCCAGTACCAGTACCTTTAATGAAGGCTGTTGCTTTTTTAAATGCAGTGCTGCGCTTAAACCAACAATCCCGCTGCCTATTATAATCACGTCTGCATCGTCAATAAATGCCGTCCGCTCCCAATATGAAAATGTATTTGCTCCCAAGTAGTTATTATGTTTTACGGAATACTTTTTGTCTTAGTCATTGGTCATTAGGCATTGGTCATTTTGTGATTGTAATGACTAATGACAATTGACTAATGACAATTACAAATATGAATCATTTATCATTAATTATAGGATATATCAGTATGGGATCAGCGTGGCTCTTAATGATCGTCATAGCGTTAGTAAGTTTAATCGTTCAATGGCGCTTCAAAAGTAAATTTAAACAATATTCAGAAACGCCCTTGTTATCGGGGCTATCCGGTCAGGAAGTAGCAGAAAAAATGCTCCAGGACAACGGCATTTATGATGTAAAGGTAATTTCGGTTGAAGGGCCTTTGACCGACCATTACGACCCTGAAAATAAGACCGTCAATCTTAGTCCCGATGTATTTTATAGCCGCAGCGTAGCTTCGGCGGCAGTAGCGGCGCATGAATGCGGGCACGCTGTACAACATGCAAAAGCCTATGCCTGGCTAAGTCTGCGTTCGGCATTGGTGCCGATTATTAATGTCGCCTCAACATTGACCCAATGGACATTATTTATTGGTGTGATGCTGCTGTTTTTTATGCATAACCCATATATTCTGGCAATTGGTGTTGCAGCCCTGGCATTAGTTACATTATTCAGTTTCATTACGCTTCCCGTTGAGTTTGATGCAAGTAACCGCGCCCTTGCCTGGCTTAATAATAATTACACCGTGATGCAAACCAGGGAGGAGCATGAACAAGCAAAAGATGCCTTATGGTGGGCCGCGATGACATATGTTGTTGCTGCTTTGAGTGCATTAGCAACCTTGCTTTATTATGCTTCATTTCTGTTTAACAGGAGGAGTTAAAAATTAATACTGTAAATTTGGATTAAATTTTAAAGGTACTCATCCATGAAAAAAATTGTTTTGATGATTACTACCTCTGCATTGGCGGGTTTTCTGGTATCCACCAATGCAATGCAGACCCATCCTGCCAAACAAAAAAAAGATACAGTTCGCCGTATAAAGAATCAACCTAAGCCTCGTGTTGTTAAAAATCGCGCGGAACGCATGCGTATGCAGCAGCAACAAATAAAGTATCATGACAAACAGTTAAAAAAAGTGCACGATGCACAAAAAGAATTGAACAAAGAGCTGCATAAGAAAGATTCCGATTAAATAACTCCATTAAATTAGAATCAGCCTTTTTCATTGGCGGGTAATTAATTTAAACATTATTAATTTTTTATTGTCTTATAATAGATTACTTAATAGTAAATTAAATTGATCTGTCATGAAAAAAATAGCAAAAATATTGATACTGGCGCTAGTAATGGCTATTGCTGTGCCAAAGACATATGCACAGGTGAGCTTTGGGGTAGGAGTAACCGTTGGGATAGCCCCGCCTCCGTTGCCTGTTTATGTTCAACCACCATGCCCTGTTTACGGCTACCTGTGGGAGCCTGGTTATTGGGCCTGGGACGATGATTATGGTTATTATTGGGTACCGGGCGTTTGGGTAGCGCCACCGGATCCAGGCTTTTACTGGACACCTCCATACTGGGGTTTTGAAGACGGCGTTTACGGATTTTACGCCGGATACTGGGGCCCTGAAGTTGGCTTTTACGGCGGTATAAATTACGGCTTTGGCTACTGCGGCTATGGTTTTGGCGGCGGAAGATGGGTAGGAGACCGCTTTAGCTATAACACTGCGGTTGTAAACGTAAACCGCACTTTTATACATAATACCTATAACGACCCATCTGTTACCCGTAATTCTTACACCACCAGTCGTACAGGCTTTAATGGTCGGGGCGGCGTTAATGTAAGGCCGCGCTCTGAAGAGCTGGCCGCGATGAGAATGCGTCATGATCCGCCTACCTCAAGCCAGGTTGCTCACCAGCAAATGGCGAGAAGCAACAGGAGTCAGTTTGCCGTTGTAAACCACGGCGATCCTGCCGCCGCGGCTATGAACAGGGTGAATGGCCGTTCATTTAATACACGCGGCCATATAGCAAACATGGCACGCGCCAACACGATGGCAAGCCGACGCTTTGCAGCAAATAGAACACGTATAGCACATACTGTTAATTCAGCCCGCATTGCCAAGAATCAAAGAGCGGTTAATGCAGCGCGCATTGTGCGAAATCAACGGGCTGCTAATGCCGCCCGAGTTGCGCGGAACCAGAGAACTGCTAATGCTGCTCGTTTGGCTCGGAATCAAAGGGCCGCTAATGCTGCTCGTATCGCACGGAATCAAAGGGCTGCTAATGCCGCCCGTGTGGCCCGAAATCAACGGACTGCTAATGCCGCCCGCGTGGCTCGGAATCAGCGAACTGCTAATGCCGTCCGTGTGGCTCGGAATCAAAGGGCCGCTAATGCCGCCCGTGTTGCCCGGAATCAAAGGGCTGCTAATGTCGCCCGCGTGGCACGGAATCAGCGAGCTGCCAATGCCGCCCAGGTTGCACGGAATCAGCGAGCTGCTAACAATATCGAAAGATATCAGCAGCGACGCGCACAACCAACACCGCAGCGACAGGCACAACAAATGCGTGTTCAACCACGTCAGGCAGCGCCGCAACAGCGCATACAACCGCAACGAGCTATGCAGCAGCCGCGCAGCAATTCAAGGCCTGCACAGCGAGAAAGGCGCGGGTAAAATACCCAAACAAGAAAATAATTTAAAAAAAACCGCATGAGCCGTTCATGCGGTTTTTTTTAAAGGTGATATTTCAAAATATCAGAAGCTGCTTCATAAATTAGAATGACATTAAATTATTACCTTCACTTCACAAACATTAAACTTAGTCCTTCGGTTATCGTCTTATACACAAATATTAATTGAACCATGCTATGAAAAAAGTCATCAAAATATTCGCTTTACTATGTGTGATTTACTTTGCGGCGTCAACGAGTTACGCGCAGATCAGTGTCGGTGTTTCGGTACGGATAGCACCCCCCGCTTTACCGGTTTACGTACAACCAGCCTGTCCGTACGACGGGTATTTATGGCAGCCCGGTTATTGGGCCTATGATGACACCGATGGCTACTACTGGGTACCAGGTGTTTGGGTTGCCCCGCCCCAGCCCAGCTATTTATGGACACCATGTTATTGGGGCTTTGAAGGGGGTTACTACGGATTTCATCCTGGCTACTGGGGCCTTCATGTAGGTTTCTATGGCGGGATTAATTATGGTTTTGGATATGGCGGCTGGGGCTACGGTGGGGGAAGATGGGAAGGAGATCACTTCCGCTACAATACCGCTGTGGTCAATGTAAATACTACAGTAGTGCATAATACTTATATCGATAGGACAGTGGTCAATAATACCTATGTGAATAACCATACGAGCTTTAACGGGCAAGGCGGGGTCAATGCCCAACCAAGGCCCGAGGAACAGGCTGCTATGAGAGAACAGCATATACAGCCAACTTCAGAGCAGATCAGTCACCAGCAGAATGCCAGTAAAGACAAGAGCCAGTTTGCTTCAGTAAATAATGGGCATCCGGCTGCTGCCGCCATGAGAAGAGTGGGCGGTCGTCCACTTGATGAGCGGGGCCAAGTGTCAACTTCGTCAACTTTGGGGCGTAACGGGGCAGGAATAAATAATGGGACCAAGGCCAACTTAAGTCGGCCTATTCATTCAGGCCCTCAGCCAGGACAGAGCAATAATGCAGCAAACCAGCATCAACAACAGCAGCGTCCGCAGCAACAGCCACGTATGCAGCGACAGCCTCAGCCACCACGCCCGCAGCCTCATAATAACCCAAAGCCACAACAACGCGAAAAACACCCGTAAAATCAGCGTCTGTAGAAAACATATTAAAACAAGAACCCCGCCTCGGTAAATCAGGTGGGGTTTTTGTTGAATTGCAGTTTGTTTGGATAATAATCTAATCTGAGGCTTGTCGCTTATATGGTATTTAATTTAAATTTTAATTCTTTAACATATAATTTAAACTTAATTGACCGTCACTTGTATTAACACTAAGATAGACCATGAAAACATCATGGGGCAGCCAATCAAAAAATGGAATAAATATGTCTCATGATAGCTTCATGGTCTTTAAAAACAAATTACTCTAATGAAAAAAATTATCAAAATATACATTTTCATATGTGTGATGTTATTTGCAATTTCAAAAACGTATGCACAAACCAGTATCAGTGTATCAGTACAAATAGCTCCGCCTGAATTGCCAGTGTATGTACAACCGGACTGCCCGGTGGATGGTTACTTATGGCAACCCGGCTATTGGGCTTATGACGATACCGACGGTTACTATTGGGTACCAGGAGTGTGGGTTTCCCCTCCGGATCCCGGTCTTTATTGGACACCTGATTATTGGAGTTTTGAAGGTGGCTCATATGGATTTCATGAAGGTTATTGGGGGTCTAATGTGGGCTTTTATGGTGGAATTAATTACGGCTATGGTTATGGCGGTTATGGCTATAATGGCGGAAGATGGGAGGGGAGAGATTTCCGCTATAATACCGCAGTTGTTCGTGTAAATACTACCATGGTCCATAACACTTATGTTGATAATACGGTAATTGACAATGCTGACGTCAATAACCATGCAAGCTTTAATGGACCTGGTGGTGTTACTGCCCAGCCAAGGTCCGACGAGCAGGCAGCTATGAGGGACCACCATATTGGGCCTACAGCAGAACAGGTTTCTCATCAACAGGTGGCCAGTAAAGACAAAAATCAGTTTGCAAAAGTAAATAATGGTCATCCTACCGCTGCCGCTATGGACAAAGTGGGCGGCAGGCCATTGAATGAGCAGGGCCAGGCGGCAACAACCTCTACTCTGGGACACGCCAATACCGATGTAAACCGCCAGCCTACTGATATGAACCGTCCACCTACTGATGTAAATCGTCCGGCCACTGATATGAACCGCCCGGCCACTGATATGAACCGCCCGGCTGCTGATGTGAATCGTCCGGCTGCTGATGTGAACCGCCCGGCTACTGATGTGAACCGCCCGGCTATTAATGTGAACCGCCCGGCTACTAATGTGAACCGCCCGGCTAATACAGTGACCCGTCCGGCAACTACCACGAGCCGTCCGGTAAGACAACAATCACGCCCGCAGCGCCACAACAAACCGCAGCCAACTCAACCCCAGAAAAAACAAGGGCAATAACGCGTGAATTTAGAAACAATATAATAAGTAAAAACCCGCCTGGTAAATCAAGCGGGTTTTTGTTTAATATAAAGTTTACGCTGGTTAATTCATTCTATAAGGGGCAATCAGGTAAAATTCCGGTATCTGCACATTAAATAAAAAGTTATCCATCAGCCGTGTCATTTGGTACTCGCCTTTCATGCTGCCCATATCTGTTTTTAAATTACAGCCCGATACATATTCGTGCGAATGGCCGGGCTCAATTATCGGTTGCTGCCCTACAACCCCTTCGCCTTCAACTTCTCTTTTTGCGCCGTTCGAATCAAAAATATACCAATGCCTTCCTAATAAACGCACCGCATAATTACTCATGTTTTCGATATTCACTTTGTACGCAAACATAAAATGATCATTCGCCGGGTTGGAGTACTCAGGCTGGTAAATCGTTTCAACTGAAACCTTAACACCGTCTGTAATTGTAGTAACCATATTAGCAATTCATTTATTCAAATATATATTATCCGTTCAAAAATCAAGCCATTACTTTACAAAAAAAAATTGCTCTTAAATAGTCGGAAGTCCTGAGTCCAAAGTTCTAAGTCTTTTTTGAACTTCAGACTTTTGACTATAGACTTAAGACTTGATCTTCGGCGTATCTCGGATTGTTGTTAACCTGATCTAAAATATCGAGCACTTCATTAAAATTGCCGGCAGTAACCAGTTTCATCCGGTATTCTTTAAAATTCTCAATGCCCTTAAAATAGTTTGAATAATGCCTGCGCATCTCAAAAATCCCTGTTTTTGGCCCTTTCCACTCTATTGATTTTTGCAGATGAACGGTACACGCATTGATCCGCTCTGCAATTGTAGGTTTATCAAACTGCTCCCCGGTTTTAAAGTAATGCTTAATTTCCCGGAATATCCATGGGTAGCCTATCGCGGCCCTGCCTATCATCATCCCGTCAACACCAAATTCCATTCGCCAGGCTGCGGCTTTGTGTGGAGAATCAATATCACCATTCCCAAAAATGGGGATTTCTATCCTCGGATTCTTTTTTATTTCGCGGATCAGCGCCCAGTCGGCAACACCTTTATACATTTGCGAACGTGTGCGCCCGTGAATAGTGAGGGCTTTTATCCCCACATCCTGCAAGCGTTCGGCAACTTCGTACACATTTTTAGTATTATCATCCCAGCCCAACCTTGTTTTCACTGTCACCGGCAGGTGTGTCGCTTCAACAACGGCTTTGGTCATGGCTACCATTTTATCAATATCCTGCAGCAAACTGGCACCCGCGCCGCGGCATGCCACATTTTTTACCGGGCATCCGTAATTTATATCCATCAGGTCGGGGTTGGCCAGTGTGGCAATTTCCGTTGCTTCACGCATGTGGTCAATGTCACTGCCAAATATTTGTATGCCTATGGGGCGCTCGTATTCAAAAATATCCAGTTTCTGTCGGCTTTTTGCCGCATCACGAATTAACCCTTCCGACGAGATAAACTCCGTGTACATCATATCCGCGCCGTTTTGCTTGCAAACGTAACGGAAAGGCGGATCGCTCACATCCTCCATCGGCGCAAGCAACAGCGGGAACTCCCCTAAATCAATATTTCCTATTTGTACAGACATGACTTATCTTC
>Ga0207048_10027_pt1 | contig 45716 bp, 34 predicted proteins | sample Alteio_BWMinCont_65_FD_153301 | JGI IMG/M metagenome (GOLD analysis project Ga0207048, IMG submission 153301) | Enriched cells from forest soil in Barre Woods Harvard Forest LTER site, Petersham, Massachusetts, United States -... | ecosystem: Environmental > Terrestrial > Soil > Temperate forest >...
ATTGCTCGGATATCCGGTTGACAGAATTTCCCATCCTCTGCTCAATCAAATTAAATGTTTAAAGTCCGGCGAAACGTTAGTTGTTAAGCCTGATGGAATAAATACTTATAAGCTGCAAAAATCACACTTTATTGATCGTGGTTTTTCAAGGCATTTTATAATGATTGAAGATTTGACAGCCGAAATCTTAGCCGCCGAAAAGAATGTATATGGCAAGGTGATCAGGATGATGGCGCATGAGGTTAACAATACCGTTGGGCCCGTAAACTCAATTATGCAATCAGCATTAAAAACTGACCAGCTTTGGGAAGGGCATCGGTACAATAATTTAAAAGATGCTTTACAGGTTGCCATGGACAGAAACCAAAATCTTAATCTTTTTATGCGAAATTTTGCAGAACTTGTAAAATTACCCAAAGCTAATAAACGGCCGCTTAATCTACATCACCTTGTCGGCTCTGTTTCACAATTAATGGGCATCAAAGCGAAGGAGAAAGAAGTGGAATTTGAATTTTATTTAGCCACGGGGACATTCAACATCCTGGCAGATGAACAGCAAATGGAACAGGTATTAATAAATATTGTTAAGAACGCAATAGAAGCGATTGATTTAAAAGGTACTGTGCGGTTTATCACGGGTTCTGATAAAAAAAGACTGATCATTTCTGACACTGGCGCCGGTATCGACACCGAACAAAACGTGAACCTGTTTTCTCCTTTTTACAGCACCAAAAAAGACGGGCAGGGAATAGGCTTAACATTGGTCAGAGAGATACTGGTTAATCATGGGTTTGAATTTTCGCTGAAAACAGTGGCAGAAAGGCAAACAGAATTTACGATATTCTTTAGCTGATCCCGAAATAGCCGATTGTCAAAGGGTTAACCACAGCCTATAAAATGTTAAGTTAGTATAGGCTTTAATATTTATCTTTTAATAATTTTAGCTCTGTATTTAAAAAACTGGTTATGAAAATTTTATGCTTTATCATTTTTGTTATTGCATGCAATAGCGCATTAGCTCAAACTGATGCTATAGGTATGTTTGACCACCATGAAGACATTGGCCACCCCAAAAATTCTGGATCAGCGCAATACGATAAAGTAACACATACCTACACGCTTAAGGGGTCGGGTTATAATATCTGGTTTAATAGGGACGAATTCCAATTTGTTTATAAAAAAATAAAAGGTGATTTTACAGCTACCGCTAATTTTGATTTTGTTGGAGCGACCGGCAACGGTCACCGCAAAATTGGTTGGATGCTACGGGAATCCACAGATGAAAAATCAATACATATTAGCGCAGTTGAACATGGTGATGGTTTAACAGTACTACAATGGCGATCTTTGAGCGGTGAAAATATGAAGGATCCTGAAGGCGAAATATTCTTTCCTGAAAAGGCATTTGAAGTTGTGCAGTTACAACGCATCGGAAAACGAATAATTATGAGAGTGGGACATGTTGGTGAACCGCTTGTAACAGTTGGCTCTCACGAAATGGATAATATGCCGGATGAGTCCTTGTTAGGATTATTCATATGCTCCCATGACCCTGAGGTAACTGAAGAAGCCAGGATTTGGGACGTACATATTGATCAGTCTGCGGTTAAGTGATTTCGGACAATTAAAAATGCGAATCGTAAGAGGCTCCTCCCGAAGTTGACAACTTAACACTTTTTACTTCACCCGCCCCTTCAAATTCAAACCTTATGCCTTCTATTTTGCCCAGAGTTAGTTTCTGTGTGGCTTCTAAAATGAGTTTATTATTCAGATAAATGCTTAAACGATGCTTTTCAACCTTGCACAACACATGTTGGAATTGACTAAAGTCACAGCCAAACGCGCTCATATCATGATCTTTTCCGCTTATATAACTATCACCAGTTAATAAATTTAAACCCGAAATACATCCTTTATCAGAAAAAGGGATAATAATGGCGCTACCTGTTCCTAATATAATCACTTTGGCTTGCCGGCATACCGATGCCTCAACAGCCGATGAATTTCGAAAAGTGGTTTCGAGCGTAAAGTCCCCTGCATTGATCCCTTTATATTCATTCACGTTTGCAAATTTTACCCAGGCATCATTAAGTACTGGCGACCCTATTTTTTGGCGAAACAGACTTTCAGTTATCCCCATAAAACCTTTGCCCTTTATTTCTTTTGCTGACAGGTAAATTGGGATAGGCCTGGCTTCGATAATTCCTTTCCATCCATTGGTTTTTATGGAAACGGTGCATTCTTTTTTGATTTTATTATCAACGATCAACTTTGCAATAAAATAACCGGGATTATAATAAATGGAAGTATGCTGCTTGCCATTCCCGGAAACTTTTTCTCTTCGGGTTGGATCCCATGATTGCTGGATATATACGCTGTCTGATTTAAATGCAGAGGCATCGTAGTTAAAGACCACCGAATTCGGCAATGAATCAGAAACCATCACAGCTTCAAATTTTACCTTAGAAAGATCAACGGGCATTATTCTTTTCTTAAAACTAACATAGGCAACCCCTAAAAAAACAAGAATGAGAGCCAAAAATATAATGGGCAAAGCAATTTTTCGGGATGAAGGTTTTGCCTTATCCGGAGGCACCACTTTTTCGTATCGCGGAGACAAATCAGCGCCGTCGTCAGAAGAAGTTACCGATTCATTATACTCATTTTTTTGACGGAAGTCTCGCCAGTTTTCGTAATCAAGAAATCCGGCTAAAGCATTTAGTGTCGCTGTAGTTGGAAAGTTTTCATAGCGCACCTTCCCCCATATCCTCTTGAGGGTGGAGACACTGAGTTGCACCTTTGTCTTATCAAAAATTTCTTGACTAAGCTGTTCAAAATCATCATTACTCCAGGCGCTGCTTTCCCCCCAATTGAGCGATTCTTCAATTAACCGGCGGCAATTAAATAACAGTTGTTTTTCTTTTTCCATCAGGGTTAAAAATAGCTACAGGCAATTGATTTGTTAAACAGAAAAAACGTTGCACAAAGATTGAACAAAATTGAAATAAGTTTGAACCAAGTATTTAACTGTGCTTTTATGAGTTTTGTTTAAAATTAAACATATATACAAATAATGAATAATTTTTTATTCCGCGGAACACTCTGTTTATTCCTGCTACCTGCAGCCTTGTGCCAGGCACAAACCATAAAAAAATTCAACCTGGAAAATCTGCTTAAGGAGAATAAGCTGATAATCTTTCCCAAACAAGACGTAACAGTTATAAAAGAGGACGCCTATAATGGTGTTTCAGTTAAGGGTATTGCCTGGTTAAAGGGGGTGACTTTTTCAACCGGCAGTATTGACATTGATCTAAGGGGAAAGGATGTTTTTCAGCAAAGTTTTTTAGGTATAGCGTTTCACGGTATAGATACTACCACGTACGATGCCGTTTATTTCCGGCCATTTAATTTCCACTCCGCCGATACGCTGAGAAGAAAGCATTGTGTACAATACATAAGTCCGCCGGATTATCCCTGGGAAAGATTGCGAAAAGAGCATCCTTTAGTATACGAAAATGCCGTTGCACCTTCGCCTGCCGCTACAGCCTGGTTTCACGCCCATATTGAAGTTGGGGAAAATGAGATCAGGGTTTATGTAAATCAGTCGAAAATCCCGTCACTTGTTGTAAAGAAGTTGAATACCCGGAACGAAGGATTAATTGGTTTATGGACCGATCGTTTAGGTTTAAATGGCGACTTCGCAAACCTGGTTATCACATCAGTAAAATGACGTCGATTAGTAAAAATATTTAAACTTATTTTTTAACGAATGAAAACTTTATTTATACTGCTTTTAATCCTGGGTACTACAAGCCCATATGGGCAGCAAAAAACAGTCGCCCACAACTATTCGGTTATCAAAACATCTGAATGGGTTATACCACGCACAGATACTCTTGATTATGCATTTGATAAATACCTCGGGCAAAAGGCATTGCTTATGAAAAGGAAAATCGACAACTATAAATCGGCAAGTGTTGCCTGGCCAAAAGATTTAAACTTTATAGATGGCATAATTGAGGCTGATTTAGCATGGCCAGGTAAACAGAACGGATTTGTGGGTTTAGCATTCCGTTTAAAAGACGCACATCATTACGAGATAGTCTACTTCAGGCCTGAAAGTTCAGGAACAATAAATGCCATCCAGTACATGCCCGAAAAGAAATTTGATTTTAACTGGTGGGATTACGAGAGTGATAAATATCAGTCGAAGGCAACATTGCCGCTTCATGGATGGTTTCATGTGAAAATAATAGTAAAAGGCAGTAAGTTAACGGTGTTTGTAAACCATCAAACAACTCCGGCGCTTATTTACAATCAGTTGGATAATAGCCTCAAAAGCGGCTCTGTTGGCTTTTGGCTTGGGAACAGCACTGTTGGGGCCTATAGAAACCTGGTTATAACTAATTTTTAGTAGAATTACCGGCTGGTTTTCATTATTTCTTAACAGTTTTTTGTTTTTAGCAGAATGTGATTAGCTTTAATCAATCAAACCTGGTTAAAATTAAGCCCATTTCATGAAAAACTTAATATCATTGATCGTAGTATCACTATGCCTTATTACCGCTTGTAAAAAACATTCATCTCCCGGTTATAGTGGCTGGCGAACCTATGCAGGTTCAAAGGACGGGAACCGCTATTCGTCAAATGATCAAATCACCCTAAAAAATGTTAACCGGCTCAAAGTTGCATGGACCTATAGCACCCATGATAAGGACAGTGCCAACAGGAGCCAGAACCAATGTAACCCAATTATGGTTGACGGTATACTTTATGGTACAAGTCCCAAATTGAAATTATTTGCATTGGATGCGGCTACGGGTAAACAAAAATGGTTATTTGATCCCGCTAAACAGGATACTTCAAAAAAGGACGACCCACTGGCTTTCTATAAAATATGCCGTGGAGTGGTTTATTGGGAAGACGAAAATGGAGGCAGTAAACGTATTTTTTATAGTGTGGGGTCAAAGACGTATGCCATTGATGCTGATAATGGAGAACCAGTTAAAAGCTTTGGTAAGGGGGGGTATTTAGATTTGACTGAAGATTTAGGGCGGAAAACAAACTCTTTTGTCTCCGGAACAACGCCCGGTGTAATTTTCAAAAATCTGTTAATTATCGGGACGCGAGTATCTGAATCTGATGATTCTGCCCCTGGCCATATTCGCGCTTATGATGTGATTACCGGCAAACTAAGGTGGATATTTCACACCATCCCTCATCCCGGTGAAAAGGGCTATGAAACATGGCCGGATAGTACAGCCTGGAAACGTTTGGGCGGCGCCAATGACTGGGGAGGTATGGCCTTGGATGAGAAACGAGGCATTGTTTATTTACCGACAGGATCGATCGGCGATGATTTTTACGGTGCCAAACGTAAGGGAACAGATCTGTTTGCCAATTGCCTTATTGCTCTGGATGCGGCCACCGGAAAATATCTCTGGCATTACCAGGTGATACATCACGATTTGTGGGACCGGGATTTGCCTGCCAATCCTAACCTGGTAACCATAAAGCGCGACGGAAAATCAATCGACGCGGTGGCGCAGATCACCAAGCATGGCTTGATTTTTATGTTTGACCGCACAAATGGTGAGCCAATATTTCCGATAGAAGAAAGAGCGGTACCTCAAAATGCCTTACCCGGTGAACAACCCTGGCCTACACAACCTATACCAAGCTTACCCCAACCTTTTGCAAGGCAACATTTTGGGCGGGAGGATGTAACTGATCTGACGCCAGAAATCCATAAGGAGATGCTGGAAAGATACAATAAAGTAAAATATAATGTCGCGTTTACTCCGCCAAGTAAAGAAGGTGACTGGATATTTCCCGGATTTGATGGGGGCGGCGAATGGGGAGGAGCGGCAGTAGATCCAGAAACTAAAATTATGTACATCAGCAATACTGAATTGCCCTATATCCAACTGATGATAGATGTACCTAAAAATACTTACGATCATACTTTGCAGGGCATTGGCCATGCCATTTACAACAAATATTGCATCTCCTGTCACGGCCCCGAATTAAAAGGCAATGGTACCGCTTATCCGTCATTAATAAATATAAACAAAAAATATAATGATCAACAAGCAAGCCAGATCATCGTCAATGGCCGCAACATGATGCCGTCATTTAAACAGATCCCGGATGATGAAAAGAAAGCGTTATTGGCGTTTGTGTTGAAATTGCCTCCAAAACCTTCAGATGCAAAAATAATTTCAAAGGAAGCTGTCTCTACATCAAAAAACGGTTTGAATATACCCTATACCCTAAATGGCTACAAGAAATTTTTGGATACGAATGGCTACCCGGGTATCAAACCCCCGTGGGGGACGCTCGACGCTGTCGACCTTACATCCGGCAAGCTTCTATGGAAGGTTCCACTAGGTGAGTATCCTGAACTAACAAAAAAAGGCATACCAATTACTGGTACGGAGTTATACGGCGGCCCTTTAGTCACAAAAGGCGGGTTGGTATTCGTTGCCGCTACAAAGGATGAAATGATAAGGGCTTTTGATAAACATACCGGCAAGCAAGTTTGGGAAGCAAAACTGCCCGCAGCGGGCTACGCTACACCTGCCACCTATTCGATAGATGGCAAGCAATACGTGGTTATCGCGTGCGGTGGTGGCAAAATTGGAAGTAAATCCGGTGATAGGTACGTGTGTTTTGCACTGCCGGATTGATGAAATAAGCCTTCTATTTTTAGTCTTTCCACTTAAATTTCTATTTTTTAAATTATTTATCACAACATGGACAAAGGACGTTTAGAGGCTTTCAGCGATGGTGTAATAGCTATCATTATCACTATTATGGTTTTAGAATTAAAGATACCTAACGGTCACCATGGAGTTGACATCAAGTCGTTGCTACCACTCTATCCGACTTTTATAAGTTACGTTCTTAGTTTTGTTTATATAGGAATTTACTGGAACAACCATCACCACACCATGCAGGCTGTAAAATCAGTTAATGGTACAATACTATGGGCAAATATGCACCTACTTTTCTGGCTGTCGCTGATTCCGTTTGTTACTGGATGGATGGGTGAGAATGATTTTGCAAGATGGCCGGTAACTTGTTATGGCATAGTGCTGATAATGTGCGGGTGCGCTTATACTATCCTGACCTTTGCATTGATAAGACATCATGGAAGAGATTCACTATTGGCCAAAGCTATTGGCAGTGACCAGAAAGGGAAAATATCAATTCTTATTTATGTTGTTGCCGTTGGTATTTCATGGTTTAATTCAACCATAAGTTTCGGACTTTACATAGTGGTCGCATGTATGTGGTTTATCCCGGATAAAAGAATAGAAAGGAAATTGGTAAGTGAGGAGCCGCCGTGTAATTAAAAGGTCATTAGTCATTGTGTCATTGGTCATTAAGAATGCCTTTTACAATGACTAATGACACAATGACTAATGACTATTATCTATTTATCCCACCAAACGTGGCTGGTCATTTTATCGCCACCGGTTAAGTTGGCGACCGCCGTATTATAATTGGCCGTATTGGTAATTTTTTGGCTCGGAGGGTAAGTCAGCCGGCGGGGTATTGTACCATTTGTTACGTTGCCAGGATAGTTCGTAGGTGTTAGGTTTGGATACCCGGTACGCCGCCAGTTACACCACGTTTCATACTCGTCCATAAGCGTACATAGCCAGTATTGCGTGTTAATCTGGTCGAGGGCAATAGCATCATTATAGGTAACGTTATTGTAATATGTTGCTGCATCAGCATCGCTAATTGTAGCAGCGCCTCCGTAAGCCGATAATTGGGTTAAAGCTGCCAGTACGCCATTTTGATAGTGTGTTGCGGCGTCGCCTGCAATACCCCATCGTTTAGCGGCATCAGCCAACAAAAACTCAGTTTCGGCATAGGTGAGTATTAAACTTGGAGCGGCTGTATAAAGTATATTGTTATTTAAACGCGAATAACCGGCAATACCTGCTGCTGGTAAGGTATCAAGCTTGGTAATATCAATATTGGGGTTGGCACCGCCGACTATAAAGCCGGGGGGCATCCCGATTTGGTCCGCCGGAGTGTCATCGCTTGTAATGTTTCCATTGGCATCCGTCGAATATATCCATGCGACCACAGGTAAACGGGGATCCGAGTTGTTTTTCATATTACTTATAAAGGCGCTGGACAGCTTAAGATCGGTGCTGTCGTTACCAAAAATCTCCAGTGCATCCCTGTTTTGAGTTAACTGATTGCCATCCTGGTGCTGAATAATGGCATTATCAGCATTGCTTTGCATTGTATTTCCCGCCGCTTTTGTTACATAGGTTTGAGCAGTTGTGGGATCAACATTTGTTAAACGCATAGCCATGCGTACCAGCAATGAATTGCCGAATTCTTTCCATTCAGCGATCTGGTCGCCGGCTGATGAATACAAAACATCCCCGGTTGGTTTATCGGCGCTTTCATCAAGACTGTCAACGGCTTGCGATACTTCTTTAAGCAAGTCGGTATAAATAACCTGCTGCTTATCATAAACAGGCTGATAAATACGGTCATAATATCCTAAACCAGCCTGGAAATATGGTATGTCCCCATAAAGGTCTGTTATTTGCTCAAATACCATTGCCTTCATTATCCGCGCCATCTGATGCAGGTTCCTGTATTGCGGTTTATTCGCTGTAAGCTGATAAAGCTCAACCGCTGGTTGAACCTCAGAGGTATAAGAATCCTGGAACATTTCGCCCATAGCTGTAATATTATTTAAATATTTGTCGCCGTAATAAAACCCCGGATTTATAGAAGCCGTGTGTTGAATAAAACATGCCACGCCTCCCCATTTGGTTGCCCATGCGCTTCCGCCGAAATTAGTGCTCCCTGTGTACATCAGTTGAACTGTGGTTAGCAAAAGATTGGGATCGTACTTACCTGCTGTGATAGCGTTGGGATTTGTGTTTACATTTGTAAGCTCCTTTTTACAGGAAGCAGCTGCTACAATTATAAAAGCGGTTATTATTAGATATATATATTTAAATTTCATCTCTGTAATTTTTTAATGTTTACACCTGATTACTTACAATTTTATATTAAGGTTTAACCCCAATGTCCTGGAATAAGGAACTGCCGGCGCTTCAAGCCCCTGTGTATATATAGATGCTGAGTAAGTGGATTCGGGATCAAAATTTGGCGTATGTTTTACGATGGTGAACACGTTGTGACACACAAAACTCAGTCTTAATCCACGTATTTTATTATTAAATAGTTTTTTGACCGGGAAATCATAACCTAATATCAATTGTCTGAATTTAATAAAACTGTCATCGTACACAAACATCCCCTGGTCGGCGCCCTGCCAGTCACCGTAATACGCCGAAGCATATTGCTGGTCGGTTCCATATAGCACATCTCTGCCTGGCAATGTTAATTTGGAAAGCCCCTGCTGGTATGCAATAAGGTTGGTGTTCGAAAATATTTTCCCTCCAAATTTCCCGTCGATAAGGAATGACAGACTAATGTGCCCGAATCTAAAAGAGTTGTTGATACCGCCTGTCCACGGATTCTCGGCCGAACCAAAATCTTTCGGTTGTGCGAGTGAGGGGTCAGGAGCGCCTAACCCCGGGTCGATAATAATGTTTCCTTTGGCATCACGCGCGGGGTCTAATGCAATTATTTGCAAAGGCTCTTTACCCACGATTTGCTGAGTATAGGCAGCAGATCCCCAATCCTGGGCTTCATAGCCGAGCGTGATTTGCTGCTGGCCGCCTAACGACAGTACCTTACCTTTTGTATAGGACGCGTTAAAGTCAACATCCCACGAAAAATTTGAGCTTTTAACAGGCGCTCCGCCCAATTCCAGTTCAATGCCGTTATATCTGAGCGTACCCACATTAAGCAGTGCAGAATTGTAACCCGATGTATAATCAATAGTTACTGGTACAATATCATCTATTACTTTCTTCTGGTAAATGGTAAGGTCAAACCTCAGCCTGTTTTTAAAGAAATCCATTTCTATGCCGCCTTCGATTTCCTGCCTCGAAGATGGTTTTAACCCGCTGTTAGGAACCTGGCCATTCCCGGCTATCCCTATAGGGAAAACCCCGTTTGTAACAGTTAATGTACCTTGGATGGCATATGTTTGTAAAGTTTGATAAGGGTTATCAGCTGCACCCCCCACATTTGCATAACTTAACCTTAACTTCCCAAGATCCATAGCAGGAATATGTAATAGCTCAGAAAAAACAAACGAACCGCTAAAAGAAGGGTATAAATAATTTATTTTTCCCGGAGCCAGTGTTGAATACCAGTCGTTGCGACCGGTTACCGTGAAATACAGAAAATCCTTGTAAGCTAAGTCGGCGCTTCCGTATACCGATTCAAACTCTTCATTATTTAAAGCATAGTTATCGGTTAAGTTTTCGAGATTCCCTATGGTATATAAAAACGGGATGGCAAAATTTTGTCCGGATGCTGTAACGTATTCCTGGAAAGATTTCCTGTAATTTACGCCAAGTAATAAATTAGCCGAAAAATCTTTACTGAACTTAATCTTTTTACCGGTTGTAAGATCAATGTTTAATTCTGTTTGCTTTACATTTTGCTCATTCATATCCCCATTGATACCCGCGGCAACCAAATAGCCTGTACCTATTGGCTCTATATTGGTATTCCGGTCGTTGGTGTAATCATCGGCCACAGCAAGCCCAATAAAAAAGTCATTATCAAACGTATATTTAGCATTAGCAGAGCCTGTAAAACGGTTGCGGTGTATTGCTCCCTGTAATTCATACGCAGAAAAATAAGGGTTTGTAGTGTATACGTCTGAAAAGGGGTTTAATTCGTTGCCATTTGCGAGAGTGCCATTGTGGTTAGGCCCCGCCAGCGTCGTAATGTTTATATTAGGCGGTACAAACATTGGACCCCAGTTCAAATTACCAACGGCGTCAGAAACGTTGGGGGCGTTCCTGGTATATTCCCATACATATTGCGAGGAAAGGTCGAGAGTCAGGTGTTTATCTAATTTGAGGTTGGTAGTTTGATTGAACGTGAGGCGTTTCAGGCCGGCGTTTGGCACATAGCTGTCATCATTCAAATCGCTTACGGAAAAGCGGGTTGCGCCTTCGTCGCCAAAACCTTTACTAAAAGAAAAAGTATTGGTAAAATTGCCCCCGGGGCGGTAAAAACGTCCAAGATTTCCTGTTGCCGCTTCGGAATATGGCCTTTGAACGCCATCAAACTGGTAGGTTTCAGAACCATCCAATTTACCCCCCCAACTGGATTCCATAGATCCTAACGCAGTTGCTGCACTGGTCGGCTTAGCACCATTGTATCCCTGCCCATATTCTGTTTGAAAATTAGTTTCATCTATCACATCTTGCCTCACAAAGTTTGAATTTATTTCTACGCCAAGACCTTCCCCGCTTTTGCCTTTTTTGGTAGTGATCAAAACCACACCATTTGAACCGCGATAGCCATACAATGCGGTAGCTGCCGCGCCTTTTAATATAGAAATAGTTTCAATATCGTCCGGGTTAATGTCGCCTATTCCATCACCTCCATCCTTACCGCCGTAACCACCCTGAACATCCGTTGTATTATAATTATTATTAACCAGGGGGATGCCGTTTAACACGTACAACGGCTGATTATTGCCCGTCATGCTCGTGATGCCGCGTATGACTACGTTAGTTGCGCCATTTGGACCAGTAGCAACCCCACTTACATTTACGCCGGCTACCCTGCCTTCCAGACTGTTTACAAAGCTATTTTCCCGCGCCTCGGTAATTGAAGAACCCTTTACCTCGGATACAGAATAGCCTATGGCGCGTTTTTCTTTTGAGATGCCCAAAGCAGTAACGACTACATCTTTTAACTGCTCGGTAGCTTGCTGCAGTTGAATATCTATTGAGGTCTTATCCGCAACAACAACCTGGCTGGTTTTATAACCTATTGCTGAAAAAATCAATATGGAAGCAGGACTTGCAGCAATGGAGTACGCTCCATGTACATCTGTAGCTACCTTTGTTACCGTTCCTTTCAAACTTACTGTAACGCCGACCAGGGGTTCTTTCGTTTGGTCATCAGTGACCTTGCCTGTTATTAATTTGGCGGGCTGCGGCTGCGCTCCTGCGATTCCAGCAAATAATAATAAAATGATTAGGGCTTTTAAAAAAACACTTTTGAAAAAGGCATTGAATCTGTGATAGTAAAAGTTTTTTTGCATACAATAAGATTTGAAGATAAAAAACTAGTTGGTCAAAGGCTATTTTGCAAATTCGTTCGGAAATACGAATGCCATTAAACAAATCGATTTCCTGATGAGAATAGGCTTTTAATTAGGGATAATATAGCTAAAATAAGAAATATTATTTAAAAAAATCTGTCGTAATATAAAAGTTAGAGATTTAAAAAAAATCGATGTTTAAACGAATCAGACCTGGTGTTAATTGGCGAAATATTTATTAAAAAAATAAGCGGCTATTTGTGGAGCCGCTTATTAGATTTTTGAAAAACAAATTTTTGATAATCTTTTTTCAAAAAAAATGATCTGCTAAAAAATATTAAAACTTAAGTGCTATTCCCAAAGTCGTCTGAATTTCTGTTATAGGCAGTTTGGTTTGATAGCGGCCTACGCCAGTATAGGTTGGACCTGAATTCTCAATTTTTATCCCATCCGAATTTATATAATTGCATTTTAGGCCCACGTCCCAACTATCACTCAGGTTAAAACGTAAACCTGCGCTACCCCCGTAAGCGAATACCAGCGCACCCGAGCTAAGTTGATTAAGGTATGTTGCGGAATTGCTCGAATTGTCAAAAACTACCCCAATGACTGGAGTTGATATGCTTTTTACGAAACCTGCAGAAGCCCTTAGGTCAAGGGCAAATCTTTTATATAAAAACGTGTATTGCGGCCCGCCCATAAAATTAACGCTTTGATAGCGGCCGGTGGCGGTAACATTCGTCTCATCTTTAATAAATGAGGCGTTGTAACCGTTGGCAAGGTTTTGTACATCAGCCTGGCTGATTTCGCCTTGATCCTGATATGTGAAAGTCACCCCAAGTGCCAGGTTTTTATAAAGATAAATTCCAGCATCCAAGCCAAACACAGGGCCCTTTTTAGCGAACCCTGCACTATTATTGCTATAATTCGATTGGCCAAAATTACCCGCAGCGAGAGATAAGCCACCCAAAAAACCCATGTAACTTTTGGCTACTGGTTTGTCATCTTGTGCGTTGGCATTTAAAGAGAAAAGTGTGATTAAAATTACGAATAGAAGAGTAAAGTTTTTTTTCATGTTATGGTGCAGGCGTTGTTTTTTAAGTACTTGAATTTTTATTACCCGAGCGTTAAATGTATCGGTTATGCAAACGTATAAAGGAATGCAATAGTATCCATATTAATTCTTAAAAAATGTTAATTTTTATCTGTAACAAAAGTCTTACGGCCGTTTGGCGCTTTTGTCATACAGATAAGAGGTGCCTAGTATTTGCAAAGCAAGTTGAAATGTGGTATATAAAATATTTGTAATTCATTATGCAGTGTTAATGAATATTCAATCCAAGCAATTAATAGTAAAAAATGCGGTAGCCTTGTAAAGGCAGAATCAAGATAAGGTCCGAAAGATTATTTGATCGCAGTCAGCTCCATCATATAACTCTTACCCTGAAATTTCACCATACCAAAATAGGGTGCATACCACACGGTACTTTCCGAAGTGTTTGAAGGCATTTTTGGACCTAATTTGCCTAATTTGGCCCTGATCTTGTCCATAGCACTCATTGCACTGTTAACAGTGTCCGCATTCGCACCTTTGAATGTGGTTGAAGAGTTAGTTTTATAGGTTATTTTAAAGCAGTCCCAGCTTCCGGCCGGCGTGGTGACGGTTTCTTTTCCTACTACCGTCCTATCAGTAATTTTAATAGTTGTTACACTGTTCATGCCATTATTCATTGTTGATTCCATTTGCGTGGTGGCATCTTTTAGATGATCACCTACCTGCATCCCAGCCGGATACTCCATGTAGGTCTTATTTGTTATTTTAAAATCTATTTTGGTGTTTTGCTGTGACTGCTGCGGCGAATTAAAACTCATGTCCATCATCATTACCCCGCCATCACATTTATAGGTCACATTTGATGAATTCATCAATTTTCCGTTTTTATCATACGCCTCTACAACAACATTTGCTGTGGTTATCCCGTTTGCAGTATTCACATCAGAAACCTTGGTAACCGATTTATTGGTTGCATCCCCTTTATCGTTGAAAGCGGTCATCTCAATTGTCTTATTTTTTTGCATGTACATATAATGTGTACAATCCTGTGCTATCAGCTGTGTTGTAACTAACAAGCCGGCGATGAAGAATAAATTTTTTTTCATGGCTTTTTTATTTGAATCAAATGTATTACAACAATGAAATGATGTCAATCCCCCCAATGGGGGTACATTATTTCTTGTGGATAATTTATTACTATAAAATGAGCGAGTATTTTATTTGGAAATCCTTGTACCCTCTTGTACTATTGCGGCTACTCAATAATCCATTGTATTTTTCTCACAATGAAAAGATATCTATCAAATTGATAAAAAGTACAGGCCTCCAAACTTTCAAAAAGGGCTTAATATTCATTTAAATGGCTATTTTAACTATAATATATATAAAGGCATCCTTTTGGCATTTAGGTATCTGATTGTCCGCTATTAGAGACAATAACCAGGGCGGTTGCTAATGTGCTATCGATGCCTGATAAATAACATATATCAAAAATTACGACAATGAAAAAGTTTAAATTACCGATGATCATAGCTATCATCCTGACATTTGGATTCATTTCGAAATCAAATGCTCAAAAACAATCAAGTGGGTTATATTTAACCTTCAATGATTATTTACATCATAAATTAAGCTGCACTAATATGGCTATAGGCGATAAAATAGCCACTCATGATTTCCTGGAGGGGAGTACAATCACGGTGACCAACAACGGAACTAAACAAACTTTTTCAAAAAATGAACTTTTTGGTTACCGTGAGAACGGTCAGGATTATCGGTTTCAGGATAATAAAGCCTATCAAATCGTTGATAACGAGGGGTTCTACATTTACAGGCATGATAAGCTAACCTCGCAGGTTAAAGGGCCGAAACTAATAAGCACTGAATATTTCAGCACTAACGGGAATACAAAAATCCTATTATTGACAGAACAAAATATTGATCTTGCCTTTCCTGCAAATTATAAGTTCAGGAATATGGTGCAGGCGGAATTTAAAAATGACAATGCTTTAGCTGAATATGATTCCGCGCTTAATAAATATAAAATAAAGGAGTTATACGCAGAAAGTGGTAAATAAAAGAACTCTGAAAAAAATCAAAATTTGTTGATAGTGAGTTTAGTTTGATGGAAGTTTATGTGGTAAGGGGGATAAAAATATCCCCCTTATTAATTTTCTTCTATTTAAGATAACCCAGACATCGTTAACAATATTTCAATAAGTATTTGGTAGTTTTATCATAATGAAAAGAGGCTTATCAGTGCGATAGGTATTTAAAGGGATTTAATTTTTTAAAGGGGCCTTATAGCCATTTAATGGAATAATTTCATGGTCAGCATATTTTAATGCCCTCTTTTTGGCACTTGAATAATAAATATATTTTAATGTTTACGGATAGTTTTGGTTTCGTTTTATTCTTCCTTCTTACGCTTTCAATGGCAGTGCCGCTTGGGGCTTATATGAAACGTGTTTATCATGGTGAAAAAAGCCTTCTCGACTTTATGCGACCAGTCGAAAAATGGATAATTAAAATATCCGGTACCGATCCGGAAAAGCCGATGAACTGGAAACAATACCTGGTAGCATTATTAACAATACAGGTTGTATGGGTCATCCCGGCATTTATAATTTTAATGTTGCAGGGAAAGCTTTTTCTTAACCCGGGCCATATTCCTGGTATGGAATGGTCGTTAGCGCTGAACTCAGCAAGTAGCTTTTTAACCAGTACAAATCTTCAGCACTATGCCGGTGAAACCGGGGCTAGTTATCTTTCACAAATAGGTGTATTTACTTTTTTGCAGTTTGTAAGTGCGGCTACCAGCCTGGCTGCCGGTGTCGCCATAGTAAGAGGTTTAACCGCCGATCCGGGAACAGGGGTCGGCAATTTTTTTAATGACTTTTTGCGATCATGTACACGCATTTTATTACCGTTATCGGTCATTGTTGCGATAATTTTTATGATAGGCGGCATGCCAATGACCTTTAAGGGCTCTCACAAAATAATCACGCTACAGGGTGATACTGTTAATGTGGCGAGGGGCCCGGTTGCTTCTATGATCCCGATAAAAGAACTAGGCTCCAACGGTGGCGGTTTTTTTGGCGCAAATGATGCCCATCCATTCGAGAACCCATTATTCGCAACTTTTGTAGTGCATTTTATTATTGTATTGTTATTACCGATGGCCTTTATTTTTTTTATTGGATACTATCTTAACCGGAAAAAATTTGCATGGATGCTATTAGGCGTCATGACGGCTGGCTTGCTCATGCTTACCATCCCAATAGTAAAAGAGGAAGCAGGCGGTAACCCTAAGATTACTGCCATTGGCATAGATCAGTCAGCTGGGAATATGGAGGGTAAGGAAGTCCGTTTCGGTGTTAACTATTCCGCGTTTTATTGTGCCGAAAATGTAGCTATACCGGCGGGTACAGTGGCATCGGTGCATGATAGTTATATGCCTTTATCAGCCACAGCTATGCTGATTGGTATGCAGGTAGACGCTTTTTTTGGCGGGCTGGGAACCGGCTGGATCAATATGTTTATGTATTTGATCATCGCCGTGTTCATCGGAACACTAATGATAGGCCGATCGCCGGAATTGTTTGGAAAAAAAATAAGTACAAAAGAAATGCAGGTGGCTGTAATGGTTAGCGTACTGCAAATATTTGTTCCGATAGCTCTTGCAGCCGTAGCTTGTTATATTTATGTAAATAAGAGCGGGGGAGGGGATACTTTAGGTTGGTTGAATAATAAAGGGCCTCATGGCTTTACTACCATGCTGTATGAGTACGTATCATCGGTTGCGGGAAATGGATCAAATTTTGGTGGGTTGGGTAATAATACTATTTTCTGGAACCTTACCACATCAATTGCCATGCTATCCGGGCGTTTTGTGCCGATAACAGGGAGTTTTATGATAATTGGATTGATGAAGCAAAAAAAATTCATCCCCGCATCTTTAGGAACATTACAAACCGATTCCGCAACATTTGGTGTTTTCCTTTTTGCAATAATCATTGTCTTGAGCGTCCTGTCGTTATTCGTGATTTTTATGGCCGGGCCTATTGCAGAACATTTTTCATTGCATACATAGAAATGTTAATAAAACCAAAGAAAATGGCACAAAGTCCAAAGGGCCATCCGAAGTCAGACGGCGGACCCCTTTTTCAATTTTTAAATGAGCAGATCCATGCCAAGCTTGAAAAGGCCGACGCAAACCCTTTCGTGAAGATTAGCCTCCCGGACAAAAGGATTCCATTTATTGTACTTTCAGACGGGGGAGTAGTTGCTGATATAACAGCGCACAATCCCAAAACGATGGCTGAAAATCTTGAGTCCGTCATTCCTTCCAGTAAATTATACGGAGGAGGGGCAGGGGTTATTGACGTATATCACGGAAATAAAACATTAGTTTTCCGCCATGTTGGAAGCAGCCTCTTTACAAAGAGATGGTTGGTAGATGACGTTGCTTCAGCGTTAGAGCTTGAATTGAATTTGTATTATCCTGATTACCAGATACGATCCCATTAATTTCACACTAATTATACAGGAAAAACAAACTGGCGAGATCAGGTTAATAAATATTAATAGTTGGTTTATAATCGGAATAGTGCGAAAAGACGAGGCGTTGTATCGGGCAGTACGGCTTTAAACCGCACTGCCTTCAACCTCATTAATTAAAATAGGGAGTATATGTACGTATTTCTTAGTTATTCATTTATTTTATCGGGTAGTTGCATCTGTTTTTCGATATGCCCAACCGAAAATGAGCGGAAACACCCAAAGGCTGAACAGCATGGCGCAAAGTATACCACCTATTACCACCCTTGCTAAAGGCCTGGAACTTTCGGATCCGATCCCATGAGAGATTGCTGCCGGGAATAAACCTATTGCCGCCATCAGGGCTGTCATCATAACCGGCCTTATCCTTGAATTTACCCCAAGTTTTATCGCCGTATACAATGAAAGGCGTTCCCCCCTCATTTTATCAAGATTTTGTTTGAATACAGTGATCAGCAACACGCCATCCTGGATACAAATACCAAATAATGCAATAAAACCGATACCTGCCGAAATACTGAAATTGGTTCCGGTGATCAGCAATGCAACGATACCACCCACAATAGCAAATGGTACATTCAGGAACACCAATGATGCATCTTTAAGATCGCGGAACATTATAAATAGCAGCAAAAAGATCAGTGCAAGGCTAACTGGCACCACCTGGGTAAGGCGTTTTTCTGCCCTTTGCTGGTTTTCAAAATCGCCTTGCCACGCAAAATGGTAGCCACGTTTTAATTTAACCGCTGCATTCACTTTTTGCTGTGCTTCCTTTATGGTGCTGCCCATATCCCTTCCACGTATCGAAAATTTTAGTGTCGCGAAACGCTCGTTTTCATCTCTAAAAATTAAGCAAGGGCCCGTTTTTTGGGTGATTGATGCTATTTCCTTGATAGGTACCTTTGCCCCGCTTGCTGTCGGAACCAGCAGGTTGCCAATATCATCAGGGGTTTTGCGGAATGCTTCAGGGAAACGAATCCTTATGTCGAACGTCCTTACCCCTTCATACAAAGTGGAAGCCGCCTGGCCACCTATAGCCATGGCAATAACCGAATTTGCATCGGCGGTAGCCACACCATATTGGGCCATTTTTTGTTGGTCCAGGCTAATATCCAGTTCGGGTAAACCGATACTTTTCATAATACCTAAATCTTCTATGCCCCGTACATCTTTTAAAATCTTATAAACATCCTCTATTTTTCCCTCAGTGTAGTCCAATGAATCGCCGTATACTTTTACAACTATCGAGCCTTTTACACCTGAAACAGCTTCTTCCACATTATCCATTATCGGTTGCGAAAAATTAAGGTCAACGCCCGGGAGTTGCGACAATTTTGCATTCATCTGGTCAATGAGTTCTTCTTTGGAGACCTTTGGCTTCCAGTCATCTTCCGGGTACATTAGTACGTCAAACTCATTATTATAAAAGCCGGTAACATCAGTCCCATCATCAGGGCGTCCTGTTTGTGATACGGCGTATTGAACCTGGGGGAAAGTCATTAATATATTCCGTACCTGCTTCGCTGTTTCAACCGATCTGTCAAGCGACACACTATAAGGCAACTGCACCCTGAGCCATATAGCCCCTTCATCCAGTTCGGGTAAAAACTCGCTGCCTAAAAACTTGAAGCAATATAAACCTATTGCCATTACAATAAAGGAGACAGTAACTACTACAGTTTTAAATTTAAATGCTTTCGTAAAGCCAAAAAGCATGAAGCCGGTTAGGTGATGTACAAATGGGTTATGTTTTTCATGCACATTCTTATTTAGCAGCATACTGATCAGTACCGGCACTAAGGTGAGCGTTGTAATTAAAGCCCCGAGCAAGGCGAAGCCAAGTGTAAAAGCAAGGGGGGAAAACATTTTTCCTTCCACTTTTTGAAAGGCAAATACAGGCAACAAACCCGTGATTATGATCAGTTTAGCAAAAAAGATGGTTTTACCAAAATGCGCGCCATTGTTTTTGATCATGCCTAGTTTAGCCAGTTTGTTGAAGCGGTCCATTCCCACCATCGCAGCTTTGTGGTCCAGGAACACAAACACACCTTCCACCATCACCACAGCCCCGTCAATGATGATCCCGAAATCGACGGCGCCCAGTGAAAGCAGGTTGGCCGACATCCCCACCAGGTGCAGGCAAATGAAGGCAAACAAAAGAGCCATCGGGATAATGATCGAAACAATGAGCGTCGTCCGCCAGTTGAACATAAATAAAGAAACCAGAAGGGTTACCAGCAGGATACCCTCAATGAGGTTATGTAATACGGTATGTGTGGCGTAGCCAATCAGGTCCGAACGGTCATAATAAGGGATGATCTTTGTATCAGCGGGAAGTACATCATTGTTTAATACATTGACCTCTTTTTTTAACGCATTTACTACTTCCGTAGGGTTTTCACCTTTTCGCATTACAATAATTGCCTCCACCGCGTCTTCATCGTCAACAACTGATCTTTTCCCATTCTTGTCAATTATCGCATCACTTCTTCCAACCCAACCAAGCCTTGGCACATTTGATATGGATACCGTTGCTACATCACTCACCAATAATGGCACACCATTATTATTGCTGACAATGATATTTTTAATTTGATTAATGTCTTTTATTAATCCGAGGCCCCGTACAGCAAAGGCCTGGTTATTTTGAATGATCATATCGCCGCCAACATTCACATTGGTTTTTTGTACGGCCGTAAACACATCCAAAGGTGTTATACCTAAAGTGGCGAGTTTACCAGGGTCAACCGTTATTTCGTAGGTTTTTGATTTACCGCCAAAGCTGTTGATATCCCCAATACCAGGTATAGCCCTCAGTCGTCGGTCAATAACCCAATCCTGGATAGTTTTGAGTTCTCTTACATCCCTGAAAGTGCTTTTTAGTGTATATCTGTAAATTTCACCGGTCGGGCCGGTAGGAGGTTGCACTGCAGGAGAAATGCCATTCGGTAAAGTGGCATTGCCCAGTAAAAACATTACCTGCTGCCTTGCTTCCTGGTCCTCCACATGATCGTCAAAAATTACTTTTACATAACTTAAGCCAAAAATTGTTGTGGAGCGGAGGCTAACTTTTTTCTGAACCGGGTTTAAAGCTATTTCAATAGGGATGGTTACCAGTTTCTCCACCTCTTCGGCGCTTTGGCCGGGCCACTGGGTAATAATATCTATTTCGGTATTGGTAACGTCCGGGAAAGCCTCTATAGGCATTTGTATAAAGGTGAAGACGCCGACAACAACCAACAGAGCAGCAGAAAATAAAATAAGGTATTTGTTTTTTAAAGAGAATCCAATAACACCTTTTAGGAAATTAATCATTATCTATTTATTTTAGAATTGATAATCTAGCTATTTAATGAACCGTAAATAAGGAGTGCTTGCGAGCCTATCAGCCTGTCGCCAGGGTTTAAGCCACTTTTTATATAGGCTGTTTTGCCATTAATGCTGATGATCTCCACCGGCCTTATTTGGACATCCTTTTTGCCTGTGACAATAATTACATAATACTGGCTGTGGTCAAAAATCAGATCGCTGCTTGATATAGCTGTGGCCTGTTTATTTACGCTGTTGCTGATCGCAATAGTTGCAAACATTTGCGGCTTTAGGAGAAAACCCGGATTGTTCAGTACTACCTTCATTTTCAACACTTTGGTTGTGGGGTCAAGCACGTTCATCAGTTTATCCACTTTGCCTTTGAAAACTTTGTCCGGATAAGAAATAGTGGTCACGTCAACCGCATCGCCCTCGCGCACACTGCCAATATTTTGTTCATAAACATTGGCTTGCACCCAAACATCTTTTAAATCGGATATGGTGAACATGTTGCCGCCGTTATCAACCCTTACTGCCATGCCGTTGGTTACATTTTTTTGAACGATGAAGCCGTCAACAGGTGATTTTATATAAAACTCACCGTTTTTATTATTACCGTTGATACTCAGTATCTTTTCAGCCGCCACTTTAGCAGCCACCGCCTGCTCATAATTCACTTCAGCATTGGTGATGTCAATCTGTGATGCTAGTCCGCTTGTAAACAGCTCTTTTTGCTGCTCCAACAGTTTGGCGTTCAGGCGTACATTGGCTTCGGCGGAAATTAAGGCGGCGTTGTAATTGGCTACTTCCGGGCTTTTAACCATGCCCAATACCTCTCCGGCATGCACGTAATCGCCAGGCATCACGTGTATACCCTGTATATTGCCGCTCAACAGCGGGAAAATGTTCGCTACTTTGTCGGTATTGTAATCAACAATCCCGTTGAACTTAATGGCGTAAGTAACCCGGGATGTTTTTGCTGTATCCATTGCCAGTGTCCGCATCAGTGAATCGGGGACGATATAAGGAGCACGTACATCGCTGTTCTGCTCATTCGACTTACAGGAAAACAGGTTAATGAGTAGAAAGGATGCAGTTAGAGTGCTTAGGCTATTTTTAATTATCTTATTCATAGAAATATTTATAAATAATACTTGTGATTATTGATTAAAAAAGGGTGTTCCGGTAACATAATTAAGCTGCTCAAGTGCAGTGACCCGACTGAGCTGGATATTATTTAACTGTACCGCGTTTACTTTATAAGAATCGTAGAAGTACAGGAACTCTATTAACCCGATATTCCTAACCTGGTAGTTTTTAACCACTTCGTCTATCAGGTGGGTAAAATCCCCTTTAAATTTGGGGTCGAAACTGTTGCTAAGTTTTTCGTACCGCGAGGCCATCAGGTAATTGACAGATATATCGTTATCCACCTGGTCCTGCTGGCCCTGCAGCTGTACTTTGCCCTGGTCTATGGCTATTTTAGCCTGTTTAATGCCGCCCTGGTTGCGGTTAAAAAATGGCAGATTAAATTCGAGACCCAAAGAATTGTAGTTTAACACATAACTGCCCCGCTTATCATAACCCATAGAAAGGTTAAAATCAGGTACGGCCAGAGCTTTCTGATATTTCAAATTCATGTCATTGTATTCCACTGCCGACTTAGCCAGCCTGAGGTCGTAACGGTTTGTATAAGCCGAGTCAAGCAATTTTTGATAAGGCACGGTAGCCAAAACATCTTTACCATCAAGCTGATAGTCGTATTCTGTTTCGAGATAGGTGCCCGGTTTCGCCCTGATCAGTAACTGGAGCTGGCTAATGCTACCATCAATCCCTACCATCAGGCTTGCCAGTTCGGCCTGTAATGAATATAACTGTGATTGGATACCCAAAACATCTTTTTCGGCAATGTTCCCTTTGGCGTTTTGCTCTTTGTATGCTTTTAGTATCTTTTGCAACGTACTGATCTCAGTGTCATATACTTTGGCAGATTGTTGTTGAAAGTAAATGGTAAAAAAATCATTGCGAAGCGAGGCCCTGAGTGTTCTTAACAAATCATAGAATTGATATTTCGCCTGCTCAACGCCGATCACAGCCAGTTGGATATTTTTATTCCGTTTCCCGGCGGTTGTAAACAACTGAGAGATACCACCGGCATATTCATCCTGGCCTGCACTATAATCAAAGAACCGGTGGGTATTTTGGTCGTAAAAGCCGGTTGACACATTGAAGTCAGGGTTAGGGAACAACTTAGCCGTAATTACCTGGGCCTCGGCTATGCCGATGTTGTAATGCTGGGCTATAAGCTGGAGATTGTTTTTTAAAAACATATCCTCAGCCTGTTTTACAGTCAACTTAAGCGTATCATTTGCCGGGGCTTGTGCCTTAGCAGAAAGACCGGCAGCAATAAGCACTATCTGAAGTAATAAAAAAACCCGAAAAAATTCTTTAAACATAGTTTTTACTTGATCGTGTAAAAATACAATTAGCATATTAGAGAGGAATTAAAGACAGATTAGAGCAGCATTAAAATGTTAAAAAAGAATTAGTATTACATTAAAATTATTAATTTGACAAAAGAGTCCGCAATTCTATATGAATTTTATTAATGGAATAGGCCAGTTAGTATTAGATATTAGTTATGGGTATTTTTAACTCTTGAACCCCCATTCTTATTTGTTTTGAGTTGAGGGTCAAGATTTGATATATCGCTGACATGCGGTACGCCTCCATATAAGCCTTGTAAGTACTCTTTATCAAAAATCGCATTGCTCCGCACATGCGGATTGTAAATATATAGCGCTGACAAAGATGAAGCGCCATAAACGTCCTTGTTCAGGAACACGATTTGGTCACGTCTTAGTTTTTTAAGTATTTGCTGATTGTACGATATCGCTACCAACTGGGCCCCATTTTTGTTGTATTTGTCCGAATTAAATAAGCCCATAACCATGGTAATAATGTAGGGGTGAATTATTGCGTCAAAATCATCTATCCAGAATGTTCCGCCTTCAAGCAAAACCTTTATCATCGGGCCAAGTAACGCTATCAGTTTTTGCACTCCTGATGATTCATCCTCACTCAATACTAAAAAAACACTTTCTACCGGCCTGTTTTTAGCATCATACTTGGTATGGTTTGCCCTAAGCTTTATTTTAGATCGATGAACAGTAGAGCCATTCAAAACTTTACTTGACTGTTTTTGCTCCGGTTGTTTATCGGCAGGTTTTTCAATCGCTGTAAAACCAAGATCGGATTTTTCAATGATCTCGTTTAACAACAAACTGTAAACCGGGTCGGCGAGTAGTTCGGTAGTATAATTGATGGCATCATCCAGGTTTGATTCAGCATAAACAATATTTTTTGCAAACCATTTTGATATATGCTGGGCTATTTCAATATTGAACTGGGCTAACACCGAAATGTATAAAGCATCACTCCTGGTTAATTCTGTAAGCATTAAAAGCTTATTTTTAAAATCAGTAGGGAATCGCTTTACGATTTCATAGTCATTTTGAGTTCTTATAAACACAGTTTCTTCGCGGCGCTTTACAATCATATAAAGCCACTCAGCATGCACTTTCTTATTATCGCTTTTGAAACCATATCTGTAAACAACATTATCAATCATCATGGTGCACTCAAAAAGAGTGGGAGCATGCTCTGTCTCTGTGCTTAGCCTGAATGGTTCAATATGATAAGTTTTGGTAAGCGGAGTTTCTTTGGACGAGTTTATGACCAAATACCGCATCAGATTAAACCCCTTAAAAAAATTACTTTTGCCCGATGAATTAGCGCCCAGTAAAGCAACCGATTTAAGAATATTGGCTGGCTGACTACCGCACTTAGAGTAAAATACATTTTCGGCATACTCTTTTATGGAGCATGCTTCCAGATCTAAAGTTGCTTTATCTTTAAATGAGCGGTAATTTGATAAAACGAATTTCAGTAACATGATCAAAAAATTAAATTATAAATCAGTGCATTACAGGCCATAGCTTGTAATGCACTGGGGTTTTATACCTGGTTCCGGTGTTCAGACCAAGGTATTACATTGCATTTTGTGAATACAACCAGGCTATTTTATATTGTTTATTATAGGTGTCATAGGCCGCAAGGTCACCATCATTTTTAAATAGGCTTTCAACTGCATAAGTAAATTTAGGGTACTTAGCGTACACGCTTTTAATGTTCGCTATGGTAAGTGGCAGAATAGCGTCAGACAAACCCGAACTAAAATAGTCTTGTTCGGTCGGTTTTGGCCCTTTTCCTTGTTGAACAAGTATTGAACGACTATAAATGAACAACCCTTTTGTTGAAAGGATGTGGTATTCAACATTGTTAAAAAAACGATAGTCCTGCCCATCTTTGCTATAGCCGAATATTTCGTTTTTGGGGAACACCTCTTTTTTCCCGTCGTGCGTTAATACCACACTGCTGCTACCGAAAAGACCGCTTATCTTTATTTTATCGCTTCCTGTACCATAGCTTAATTTATGACTCAGGTAATCCTGAACCGTTAGATATAATCCTACACTTTGGCTTTTTGCAGAAACATTCAGAATAAAAAGCGCTATCAATGGCACGATGATCATTAGTTTTAAAGTTTTCATGTTGATAAAATTATATTGTGAAACATTTGGTTACTTTGTCCTAAAACCTTGTTATCAAAGCAATGATAAATCTGCTTTCAGAGTTTACTAAATTAAAGGGAACGAAATTAGGATTAGCTACTGTTTGTCCCTGAGCGTTTACGACGGTTGGCGGGTTCGGAATGTATGAGTTTGGATTGTAACTAGTTGCCGGGTTAGTTTGATAACCATTACCACCCGGCCCTGTGGTAATGCCACTTGGCCCGTCGAAATAAGGGACATTCATAAAGCGGTGCACCAATTCGAAACGAATTGTCAGGAATTGATTAGGGTTATAGTCGATAGTGGTAGAGGCGTCCCAACCTGCCATTTTTGAACCGGGAACAGAAGCGGCTAAAAACGAGTCGGTAGCAAGCCCTTCAGGCACCAACGCCAAATAACGGCTTGGGTTCGACATAACCCCGCCGCCAAATGTCCATCCCCATTTACCGCCGTCTCCAAACAACGTCCTGTTGTACGCCATAGCGCTCATGAAGTTGGACGCGTTTTTGCCAAAGGGCGAATAAACGACACCGCCGGGAGCGATACCATTCTGAACGCCAAAGTCGGCAGTGACAGAGAATGCCATACGTTTGATGCCTGGCCCTTTTTTATCTGCTGCATCGAAATATAAATATTCGAACGAGTTGTCTGTATGGTATCTTTTCACATCCGGCGCGCCGGCAACATCTGTTCCGAAATAGTTATTGGATATGAACTTAGTACGTTGGTTGGGTTGGGTTACAATTGCAAAACCCAGGCCCGGCATTTTATTAAACGTGGCATAAGATTGCCATCCGTTGATAAACCAAAGTTCGATTTTGGTTTTCACAGTAGGGAATAGCTGTACACGGATACCATTGAAGAACCACGGTGTGTTGTCGGAAGTATAAGATGGCTGATAGGCCCAGTTTTCAAAGTTATTATAAGAAAACAAACCAATGTACGACATGAAAATACCCATATCAACGTTGATACCATGCCATACATTAAAATGATAACCGCCATAAGCTTCGCTTAAGTAGCGATAGGCATCTGGCAGGTCATCTAAACCCTTATATCCGCTATAATCATTTCGCGGTACTATTGTTGAGCGCGTACCAAATTGGGTCATAATACGCCCGCGTACATTGTCATAGTGAAAATCACCGCCAATAGCGATCATTGATACGTCAATCTCGTTGTCACGTGCTAAAGCAGTTGATCCCGCAACCAAATCATCGTTCGGGTGATTGCTCGATTGGGTATAGTTCATATCGAAAGTAAAATCACCGGTAAAATATGCGTTGTCCAGTAATTTTGAAGATTGACGATTTTGTCCATTAACCCACGAAAAGTCGGCATAGCCCAAAGGCTCCGCAGTGTCCATGGCTTTTTTTATTGAATCTGCTTTTCGGATGGAATCTAATCTCATTTTTGCGGTATCAGCTTTGATCATTTTGAGAACCGGGCTGTTTGATTGAGCCGATACCTTTAAAATACATCCTAATAATAAAATAAGAGTAAATAGTTTTTTCATGTTTTGAATTGTTTAAGGGTTGGATTGATAATAATTAATTTGATTTTGCATGAAACCCCCTGTGCCACTTTGGTGCCAATAAATTCATAAAAAGTACAATATGTTGACAACCAGTAAATTACTATAATTTATAAACAGAAGGCGCGAGTGAACAACTCCAAACTGATAAAGTTGAATTGTCACAATGAAAGGGAAAAGTGAGTTGTCGTGCTTTTTTAGAGCCGAAAAATGGAGAAATTATCAAAATTGAAATTAAGACAATGTTAAATCTTCTAATTTTAAGCTTTTGATAATAAAAATATAAAATAAACCACAAAAAAATTAAAGTATTTTATAAAATCACTCAAATTTGAGAATTAATGTCAAGAAAAACCAGCAAAAAATACATTATTATCAAAAATAAAAACTAATTACCTTTATTTTATGCATTAAATAAGTTTATTGTTCTAAATGACAGTAAATGTCAACAAAAATAATGTTTTTTAGAGTATTGATGGTCAAAATTGCCACTTTAGGAAACGAAAATGGCAATTTGGCGTACTCTTAATTCAAGAAGAAATAGGATTCGGGATCAGCAATGGTAGATTTTATAATTTATAGTCCTCAATTTTGCGATATAGCGTCGACAGGCCAATCCCCAGTAGCCGTGAAGCTTCGGTTTTATTCCCCTTAGATTGGGACATCGCTTTGCGTATATATTGACTCTCGATGCTGGCCAGGTTTAGGGTCGAGCCGGTATCCTCTGGATTGTCTGTAAAAAAATCAAATTGAAGCAGGTCTGAGGTAAGCGTTTCGCCATTCGCGATAATAACAACTCTTTCCATTACATTTCTAAGTTCACGAATATTGCCTTTCCATGAATGGTGATTCAATACTTTTAGAAAGAACTCGTCCATCCTTTTAACCTTACGGTTGAGTTTACTCGAAAACTCCCTTAAAAAATGATTTGCTAAAATTTCGATGTCTTCCCTGTGTTCGCGAAGCGGGGCAAGATGAATTGTAAATACTGCCAGGCGATAAAACAGATCGAGCCTGAACCGGTTATTTTCAGCTTCGTTTTTTAAGTCCTTATTTGTGGCGGCGATGATACGCGTGCTAACCTTTGTATTTTTTGAGTCACCCACTCTGTTAAAGGTTCCATCTTCCAAAACCCGTAATAACCTTGCCTGCAACTCAAGGTTCATTTCTCCTATTTCATCTAAAAACAGTGTGCCGCCGTCTGCCTCTTCAAACAAGCCCTTTTTGTCCTTGGTGGCGCCGGTAAATGAGCCTGCCACATGGCCGAAGAGTTCACTTTTCAATAAATCGTTTGAAAAGGAGCTACAGTTGACCGCTACAAAAGGTTTATTCCGACGGTCGCTTTCTTCATGTATGGCCTGTGCAAAAATCTCTTTACCAGTACCGGTTTCACCGAGTAATAATACAGTTGTATTGGTATGAGCAACTTTTTTTGCTATCGCGATTGCCTCGGTAATAGCAGGTGATTTACCCAGAATGGTGGCAAAAGTGTATCGATGATTCAGTTTTTTTTCGAGCGTATTGATCTGAAACTGCAAATTGGCCTTTTCTACGGCTTTATTTATTATTGGGATGATACGGTCATTGTCATCCCCTTTCATTATATAATCGAATGCCCCGTTTTTAATAGCTTTTACACTGTCTTTAATGGAGCCAAATGCTGTAAGGTTGATCACTTCGACATAAGGGTGCATATCTTTGATGCGTTTTACAAGCTCAACACCATTGGCGTCAGGCAATTTAACATCGCTGATCACTACCCTTACGTCCTCATTTTCCAGAAGTTTTAAACCAGCCCTGGCCGACTGCGCCAACAAAACATTATAGCCCTCTGCTTCTATAATTCTTGATAACAACCCTCCGAATTTATTTTCATCTTCAATAATTAGTATAGTTGACTGCATTTTATGTTTTTGTTATTTTCTTTTGGGGTATTTATTTATTGTTATTTGATGTTTAGCGCGTCTCACAAAATCACATACCGGCCCATGCCAAAAATGTGCCTGATTTTAAAATACCTTGTTTGGATTAAAATTTAAGGTTAACTGCGTATTTGAGTGCATTTTCAACTGATAAGATATAATCATTTTGATAGGGTGTTTTATCAAAATGGCAAAAAAGTAGATGGTGATTTATGAGATTTTGATTAAAATCTGTAAAACCTTGTCAAACTGAATATAGGGCATATCGAAATGGCAGAACGTCAAGCCTGAAAAAACTAGTCGCATTATTTTAATTTATTGATTATCAAAAGAGTAATCACTATAATTTTTGTGGTTTTATCGCTGGCATGCTCCTTGTCAATACTCACGAAATCAACATTTGATTTACTAAATATCTGTGACAGCATTTTAAATGAATCCTATACCTGTGATATGAAAAGATTCCAATTATCAGTTGCATGAATATTAAAAACAATTTAAGGGCCGGAATTGGTTTTCTGTTCCTGGTTTCGTTATTAAGTTCGGGGTTAGCTGCATATTATATATACAGGCTTTCAGATGAAGCTAAAGCCATTTTAAGGGATAATTATAGTTCTCTTATATTCACTAAAAACATTAACCAGGTACTTGACCTTCCTGGTATTCCTAATAACGATCAGCTCAAAACAATCGAATTCAATATTAAAAGTGAAGAAGGTACTATAACGGAGCCCGGAGAAAAAGCATTGGCCGATTCACTTTATTCCGATTTTAGGCATTTTAGCGAATCATTGAATCAGCCCGCAGTTGTAGCTGAAATGCGGAGCAAAATGAAAAAATCCGTCTACGGCATAATGCAGGTTAATATGCAGGCTATTGAATACAAAAACAAAAAGGCTAATGATACAGCAAACACGGCGATCTTTATTTTCATCTTTATCACGTCACTTTGTTTCTTTATTGTTTTTCTTTTTTTGATCGTATTTCCCAGTTACATCACCAAGCCGATTAAAGAACTTACTGAAGGGATAAGGGAAATTGCTAACAAAAACTACGAGAAAAGACTTCTGTTTATCTCTAAAAATGAGTTTTCGGAGTTGGCCGAAGCATTTAATCTGATGGCCGCTAAGCTTTTTGCTTATGAAAACAGCAGCCAGGCAAAAATAAAACAGGAAAAACTGCGAATCGAAACCATAGTTAAAAATGTAACCGACGGCATTATCGGCTTTGACGAAAATGCAATGATCATATCCGTTAATCCTGTGGCTGTTAAACTATTAGGTATCGAAGAAAAGGATATCCTTGGCCGCTCCGCCAAACAGGCAGCGGCGGATAATGACTTGTTTGACAAATTAATAAATGAAACAGAACATTTTGAAGACCTGAAACTATATCTCGATGGCAAGGAAAGTTATTACACAAAAGAACTATTTGAGATTTATACCCCGGATGACGAATATCCATTTGGAAAAAGCGAAGTCGTTTCAAAACGAATCGGCTACTTCATTTTGTTAAAAAATATAACCAGGTTTTACAAACTGGATGAAGCTAAAACAAATTTTATTGCAACTGTGTCGCATGAGCTAAAAACACCGATATCTTCGCTCAAAATGAGCTTGAAATTAATGGAAGATAAACGATATGGAACTATCACAGAATTCCAGAAGGAACTTATCAGTAGTATTAACGATGATAGCGACAGACTATTAAAAATCACCAGCGAATTATTGGATATGGGGCAGGTCGAAACGGGTCAGCTATTGCTTAACTTTGGCAGTACCCATCCCCAGAATATTATTAAATATACCTGTGAAACAATAAGATTTATTGCCGAGCAGAAGGATATAACCCTCAATATTAAATGCCCTAAAAGTTTACCCGAAGTTTGGGCCGATTTGGACAAAACGACATGGGTGTTGATCAATCTTTTGTCAAACGCCATAAAATATAGTGCTGTAGAATCAGTTATTGATGTAACAGTTAAAAAGTTTTCATCTTCGAGAATTGAATTTTCAGTTAAAGATTATGGGAAGGGTATAGATGAAATTTATCTTCCCCGAGTTTTTGAAAGATATTTTAAAGTACCCGGGTCTGATTTTGCGGTATCCGGAACAGGTTTGGGCCTGGCAATAGCAAAAGATTTTATTGAAGCACAGGGCGGTGAAATAGGCGTAGAAAGCAAGGTAGGAGAAGGCAGCCGGTTTTATTTTTTATTACCGGTTAGTTTAGTTTGATATGGTTAGGGCAATAAAATAGTTTTGACTATTTTCGGGGCATATAGATGATTATACAGGCTCCGATCAGCGCAATTGCAGCTCCGAGAATATCATATTTATCGGGTTTAAATCCGTCTACTTTCCACCCCCAAACTAATGCCAGTACTATAAAAATGCCGCCGTATGTGGCGTATACCCTGCCGAAGTTTGCGGTTTGCCAGGTAGCAACGATCCCATAAAGAACTAATATTAGTCCGCCAACCAGCCCATACCACAGCGGTTTTTCAGCTTTAAGCCAAAGCCATACCATGTAGCCTCCTCCAATTTCACATAAACCGGCTAGTAGGAAAATTAATAATGATTTTAAAATATTCATTTAGTGAGGATCATCGTATCTGAGCCAAATTTAGAAAACAAAAAGGCATCCCGCATTTAACGAGGGATGCCTTTTTGAAAAGGTGATAGGTCTTATACCAAATTAGTTATTTTAGCATGTTCAACGGGTTGTATATCATCGTCATAGCCTTTTAAACCGATTTCGTTTTCATCCAAACCAATTATTTCATCAGCTTCTCTTGACCTGATGCCTAATGTTTTATCACATATTTTAAAGAATACGTACATCACTACAAAAACAAAAACTATACATGTTGTTCCGCCAATAAATTCGGCAAAGAATTGTTTAGGATCGCCATAAAACCAACCTGTCACATTTCCTTTTACTCCGTTCCATCCATCTCCATATTGACCATCGGCAAAAAGGCCGAGGGCCAATACACCCCAATATCCACAAACACCGTGAACGGCAATGGCCCCAACCGGATCGTCAATTTTTAGTTTTTGATCAATAAAGAAGGTTGATGATACAACGAATATGCCTGCGATTGCGCCGATAATAAATGCAGAGGTGGCATTGACAAAAGCACAAGGAGCTGTTATTGCAACAAGGCCGCCCAACAAGCCATTTCCCATTACGCCTACTTCAGGCTTTTTATATTTTATCCACATATAAAGGGTTGCGAAAAGGCCGCCGGCGGCGCTCGCAATCATGGTATTTGTCGCTATAACTGCAATGCGTAAATCAGTTCCGGCCAATGTTGATCCGGGGTTAAAGCCGAACCAGCCAAATGCAAGTATCAGCGTGCCTACAACAGCCATGGGGATGTTATGACCAGGAATAGTGTTTGCACTGCCATCCTTGTTATATTTCCCAATTCGCGGACCAAGCACTAATATACCTGCCAGGCCCGCTACGCCGCCAACTAAATGTACTACCGATGAACCTGCAAAATCAACGTGGCCATGGCCGAGGCCAAAGTTTGTGCCTAAATTGGCCAGCCAGCCGCCGCCCCAAACCCAATTACCAAATATCGGGTAAACAAACATGGATATAAACAAGCCGTAAATTGTGAATGCCTTAAATTTCCATCTTTCGGCCATTGCTCCGGTCGGTATGGTTGCAGCGGTATCCATAAATACCATTTGAAACAGGAATAAGGTGAAAACGCCTACATCATACACCTTGCTATTTAAAAAATACCCTGCCGCTCCTATTATTCCAAAATCTTTCCCAAACAAATGCACCGTAAACTCATGAGTTAGTCCGGGGGTACCACCCAATGAGGCTACCGGACCTACGCCACCAAACATAAAGGCAAAACCGCATATCCAAAAGCCCGTTATTCCGAGGATATAAATAAACATATTCATGGCCATGGTATGTGCAACATTTTTAGCCCGTGTGAAGCCTGTTTCAACCATAGCAAAACCAACCTGCATAAACATTACAAGAAAACCGGCAAGCAGCGTCCACATAATGTTGATGGCGATTTTATTGTGTCCAACGGTATCGGCAACTTCATTAAGGGTGGGGGCGCCTGCTTTTGCGGCCGGAATATCCTTAATTGTACCGGTATGTGTTCCCGATGGATCTGCAGCTTGTGCAAATGACCTGGACGGATGCATGATCACTAAAAAAAGAATGATCACCATGAAAATAGGTAAATACCTTAGTAGTCGGTTTTTGATACTTATTGAGCTCATTGTTTGAAAAAATTAATTAATGTTTAATTGAATGACTTTTTTTATTTTTTATTTAATTTTTGCTATTTTTTATCTCAAAATTTAATGTTTTTGAATAATTTAATCAAAAAAAGAAATTTTTTTTACATTTTATTTACTGTATTGACAATTTATTAATGATTTTATTGAAATCAATTCTAAATATACAATAAAAAATTACAAACTCCAAAATCTTATTAATAATAATGGTGAAAAAGATAAATAATATTACAAGTATAGATTTTGGCGATTTTATTTTGATAAAATAGGAAATAGCATGGTAAATTTTATAAATTATGGTTGGAATGCCTTTGTTTTAACAGATTTTGTCGGAAATAGACATAAAATGGCCTCATTATAGTGCCTTCAATTGCAAATAGAATTTAACCAGTGCAATTAGAAAGTATAAGTGAATATTTTATGAATACTTTATGTAACAGGTTTTCTAAAATATTTAGCTTTGTTTTTTTATGACTAAAAACAAGCCGAAAAGCGCTAATAGAGCAAGAAATAAACCGACAGCAGCGGGTTCGAAGCCGGAGAATGTGGTCGGTGCCGACAATGTAAGTTCGGGTGCCGGTGATAATCCTCAAATTAGTGGCTCTGAATCAAAGACTACACATCAAAACAAATCAGAACCTGATAACGATCGACCCGAACATCCCGAGTCTTCGGTCAAAGAAGCCAACACCCAAAAATCATCACCCGAAACTGAAATGGAAGTACATCATCATCCCCAACTGGAACACAAGCCTAAACCCTGGAAAGAATATTTGCTGGAGGGTTTCATGATATTTATTGCTGTAATGATGGGCTTTATTGCTGAAAATATACGAGAGGACATTACCAATAGAGAGCATGCGCGACAACTTACACTGCAGTTAGTACATGATTTAAAATCCGATACCGCTCAGTTAAACTACATATATGCGAAAGAATCGCAGATAGTAAAATACAACGATACTTTATTTAACCTGCTACAGCAGCCTTTGAAAAATGCGGATACAAGAAGGATACAAAAGTTAGCTGCCAACTCTCATAGTATGTGGCCATTTCATCCGTCAGCCGGGGCAATCGGGGCTATTAAAAATGAACTGCACCTAAAGCAATTCAGCAGTTCCAACATTATAAGCTATTTCTCCGGGTACGAAAGGGGCATTGAACTCCTGCATACAGTGCAGGATATTAACCTGCAATACCAGCGGATTTATCTCGACCCCTTTATTACACTCCATTTTTCACCGGCAAATATGGTCGCCGCATTCAGTGATCTGCCCGTCCCAAACGGGCAAATGCGTAACCTGACACAAGTCGACATTGATCAATTGGCAGCGGATATGGTATTGATAAGAATTGTTAGTAAGGAAATGGTTAGGGATAATAGAGAACTGAACATGGATGTCGTGGATATGCTGCATTATGTGATAAAACACTACCAATTGGAAAAGGAATAGGAATAACCCGGTGAGGTTTTAGGAGACGGAAATTGCAAGATAATGGGCTTATGCCATGTAAAAATATTTTGATGGAAGTTTTTCAATAAATGTGTAATTTGTGACATATAAACTACATAAACCAACCACTTATGAATTCGCGCAGGGACTTTTTACAGAAATTAGGAGTATCAGCCTTAGCCTTGCATTTAGCTCCCATTTCGGGGTGGGCCGATAGCAAAAATTATCACAATGAAACCTATGACGGGCCGTTACTACGTATAGCCATTATGGGGCTTGGAAGTTACGGCACTCGTGTTGCCGAAGCCATGCAGGCATGCACGAAGGCTAAATTGGTTGGCGTAATCAGCGGAACGCCTTCGAAAATTAAACACTGGCAAAGCAAGTATAATATACCTGAAAAGAATTGCTACAATTACGAAAATTTCGATGATGTAAAAAACAACCCCGACATCGATGCGGTATATGTCATAACGCCTAATGGGCTGCATCATGACGAAGTAATACGGGTTGCAAAGGCAGGAAAGCATGTAATTTGTGAAAAGCCAATGGCATTGAATGCAAAAGAAGGGCAGGACATGGTCGATGCTTGTAAAAAAGCGAATGTGAAATTATTAGTTGGCTACCGGATGCATTTTGAACCCAAAACACTCGAGGTTATCAGAATGAGAAAAGCCGGCGATTTTGGAAAAATTTTGTTCTTCCAGGGCTTATGCGGATTTACAATTGGTGATCCTACTCAGTGGCGATTGAATAAACAATTGGCCGGCGGCGGCGCTTTAATGGATATAGGTATTTATGCCATAAACGGTTCACGTTATATGACTGGTGAAGAGCCCCTTTGGGTTACTGCACAAGAGACCAAAACCGACCCGGTGAAATTTAAGGAAGGCGTTGATGAAACCATTCAATTTCAATTTGGCTTTCCGAGTGGGGCTACATCATCTTGCTTGTCAACTTATAGTATGATTAACCTGGATCGTTTTTTCCTGAATGGTGAGAACGGATTTGCCGAGATGTGGCCATCAACCGGCTACGGCCCTATCATGGGCCGCACGCATAAAGGCGAATTGACCCAGCCTATCACTGTTCATCAAACTGTACAAATGGATGAAATGGCAGATATAATCTTTAAAGGAAAGCAACCTGTTGTACCCGTGGACGGTGAGGAAGCAGTAAAAGACCTAAAACTCATTGATGCTATTTACCTGGCAACCAGAACGGGGAAAAAAGTTGATGTTTAGGTTGATTTTGATATATTAAGCAGGATACTTAATATACGTGTTGGTCTAAGCTACCTTTAGCTAAACTTACGCCAGTTGCGATTTTTTTATTTGAAATAATACTTAGCTTTATGATGGGATAAACATACCGCCGGGGCTATTTGAAATAACACCAGACAATGACTGTCGGCTAGAGCGCCAAAGCACAAGTTTTATGGAAAAACTGAATGTTGTTGATCTGCATAATGAGCCTTATAGGCTTCCCGACCTTGTCGTACGCGTACGTCGTGACCTTTCTTCAGTTGGTTACGTGGTATTCAGGAATTTTAGTCGTGGCGAAGAGAATGTCAGGGAGTTGTTTTTGGAGCTTTGCAGCGAGCTGGGCAGGTTGGTGCCGCATAACCACGAGGGCAACATCATATGGGATATTAAACCCCGCGAAAATAATACCAGCGCATATGCCACCTTCTCCGAACATAACCAGGCAGCATTTTTACATACCGACAGCCAGTACAGCGCTGATCCTGAAGACTATTTCGGCCTTTTATGCCTGCAGTCTGCCCGCTGCGGGGGTGGTTCATCCACGTTACTTGCTTTGCCTCACTTGCTCCGTGAATTAATGCGAACGAAAAAGGGACGCAGGTGCGTCGAAGTATTGCAAAAGCAAAAGTTCCGTTTTGTGGCGCCCTCGGTATTTGCTAAAACTAGAGATGCGAAGTATGTGGAACACTATATTTTGAAAAATAACTGTATTAGGTTCCGGGCAGATACGATAGAAGAGGGGTTTCGCTTATTCCCGGGATATTTACTGCAGGAAGCCGAAGCTGCTTACTACATTTTGAAAAACGCCATCCAAAACTCAAAAAAAATTATACATTTTAACATGGACAACGATGACCTTGTTTTTATAAACAATGCTACGGTGCTGCATGGCAGGGAAAAATTCGAGGACAAACAAAGGCATTTACTGCGAATCAGGATGAAAGTGGACTAGCCGCTCCGAAAAACCGTCGAAATTGAAAATTGCAAGATAGAAGACACTTGTGTAATAAATCAGGTTCAAGCCGGCAAGACCATCTCCATCATCCGGTTATTTGATCGTCAGACCGAATCCTGATCTCCCGTTGTACCCTGGCTAGTTGTTCCCTTAAAGCAGTAATCTTAACCACCACTGCGATCTTCTCTTCCAGCCCTTCGTCAAAGCAATGCTTATTCAGGAAAAGTTTCCTGATGTTTAAATTGATCTCAGCAGCTTCCCGGTTTAGTTCCTCAAGCGATTTCATTTGCTTAAAGGTCTGCATATTCGGATTGCCCTGTAGGTAATGGTTTTCCACATTGTGTGCAAAACCTTGTTGATGCGTTTAATCAACACCCCAAAACCATATTAAATCCCATCGGACATATTCAGACCTTTGCACCCTAACGAAACGATTATATTACTTTCATTGTGATTTAGGCTTTTTCCTTTAACAGTTGTATATCAAAGTGAAGCTTTATTTCATCACCTATAACAAAACCTCCGGCTTCGGTCAGCATATTCCAGGTCAGGCCAAAATCTTTTCTGTTAATTTTTCCGGTCACTTCAAATCCTACTCTCGTGTCGCCAAACCTTCCTTTCCCGATGCCTGTAAATTCTGCTTCCATCACTACGGTCTTAACTATTCCGCGCAACGTTAATTCTCCCGTAAGCTTGTAATTATCGGTTTCCTTTTGTAATAAACCCGTAAACAAGATCTTCGGAAATTTTTCTGTGTCAAAAAACTCAGGCGATCTAAGGTCGTTATCACGCTTCTCCTGGTTGGTGTAGATACTGTCGACGTCAATTTCACAACTAATTTCTGCATTGTCGAAATCTTCAGCTTTACAAAGAACCTCTCCCTTAAAAATTTTAAAAATACCGGCGACATTTGATACGGCCAGGTGCTTGACCTTGAATTGTACTTCTGAATGATTTAGGTCAATTGTCCATGTTGAATTTACATTTTCTGTCATGATTGCTTATTTTATTTAAGCCCAAAATTAACCCAGGCCCTGATCAATACCCATGAACCAGATTTAGAAATGAAGACAGAATTGTTGAACCAGATTAAGATTACTGAACCAATAACCGTTTGCGGATCTTACTTAAGAATTCAGGCGTAATGCCTAAGTAAGAGGCGATGTATTTTTGGGCTACATACCGGTCTATATTTGGATAGGTTGTTACGAATTTTTGATACCGTTCTTCGGCTGTGGTTGAATAGCTTTCGATGAAACGAAATTGGTGCCTGATCACAGAGTTTTGAAAAGTAATGCGGAAGTACCGTTCAAACTTGCTATATTTTTCAAACAGTTGTTCTTGCGCCGACCTTGGAAGCAGCAGCAATTCCCCATTGCTCAATCCTTTTGTTGAATAAATAGTTTTGGGGTAATCACTTAAGCTATAAATATCGCCGCACCACCAGCCCTCCGCGGCAAACTGGACAACATGATCATTGCCATCCCTATCTGTATAATAACTCATGATATACCCCGAATTCACAAACATTAAGTACCGGGCCGCATCGCCGCTTTTAACAATCAGTTCTCCTTGTTTAAAAGGCCTCGGGATTAAAACAGATTCCAGGAATTCTGATTCATTTTCGTCTAGCTGAACAAATTGATTAATATTTGAAAGAATTACTGAACTATTCATTTGCGTGAGAAAAAGGGTAAAGTAACTAAAATTTATGGCAACACTATTCAGGAGACAAAATAGCGAAAAAAGCCTTCCAACTTACGCTGAAGGGCTTTTTTGTGGTGACCGATGAGCCAGCGTTTTCGAACCATTTTTTGCAAGATTTGAAAAATTTAGCGGCGACTGCTGAGAATATTTTTAAAAAAGTCCAAGATAAATTGGAAGAGTAACAAGTTGACGTTCTACCATAAAGATTACATAGGAAGACTGGTTAGTTCTCATTTTGTGGAGAATATCGGATTTTGCGAGGCCTCCATTGCAACAAGCAAACGCCTTTTTTGATGCTCTGAGAGCAGTTTTTGATTTTTCATTTTATGCATTTTGGGGTGTTTTTGGTCGAGTTTTTGTACAATAAAAGCATTAAAAAACGTTGTTTAAAGTATTAAAAAGGCCGTTTTTAGAGATGTCATCAAAACTGCTTTTATAAAAACAGGTGATTTTTTTCAACTTTACACCGAATTTTAGCGCTTTTTCACAGCGATTTTGCCTTTTAAAAGCCCGTTAAACTCCGTATTATTTTATGAGATGTAATAGTGTATGTAATGGATAAAGCCCGGTAATTCTCCGCTATCGGTTTCGCTGCCCAACTGGTAATTACCTTACCTACCAAACCCTCACCCTGTCTTTTTTTGTCCTGTACATTTTGTCGCCAAGGTTAACGTTAAAAGCTTTGTAAAATGCCGGCATATCAGAAACGGGCCCATTTACTCTGAACATCGGCGGTGAATGCTCGTTATTGCTTATCCTGGCACGCAACGCCTCATCGGTCGATTTACTCCGCCATACTTGCGCAACTGCTAAAAAAAAACGCTGGTCGGGTGTAAGCCCGTCAATTTTGGTATTGCTTCTCCCCTGTGCCGTTTTTTTAAAGGCCTGGTAGGCAATGGCTAATCCGCCAATATCTGCCAGGTTCTCTCCCTGGGTAAGGGCACCGTTCAGATGGATATTGTTTAAGACCGTGTATCCATCATACTGATCGATCACTACCTGAACCCGTTCTTTGAAATGAGCTGCGTCCTCTTTCGTCCACCAGTCTTTCAGGTTGCCGTCCTGATCATATTGCCGCCCCTGGTCGTCAAAACCATGTGTCATTTCGTGACCGATGACTAGTCCGATGGCCCCGTAATTGATGGCATCATCGGCATCCTGGTCAAAGAAAGGAAACTGCAGGATACCCGCCGGAAAAACGATCTCGTTGAATGAGTTGCTGTAATAAGCATCAATGGTAGGCGGGGTTAAGTTCCACTCCGACCGGTCAACGGGTTGATCAACCTTGCCCAACATGACCTGATAATTGTGCTTTGCGATGGATTGCTGATTTTGGAAATAAGTATCTTTACTGATCGTTACATCATCATACTTTTTCCATTTGTCGGGATAGCCGATCTTTTTGCCAAAGGCATCTAATTTTGTAATCGCTCTTTTTTTGGTGGCATCGCTCATCCAATCCAATTTTTGCATACGTTCGCGATAAACGCTTTGCAGGTTATTTACCAGGGCCAGCATGCGCAGCTTTGCTGCCGGCGGGAAATAACGCTGCACGTATAATTGTCCAAGCAAATCTCCCAATCCACCATCCACATTTTCAGCCATGATCTTCCAGCGTTCCCGCTGCTCTTTTTGCCCGTAAAGCACTTTATTAAAGAAATCAAAATGCGCCTCCCTGAACTTGCTGCCTAGTGATTCAGCAGCATTGCTGACCACATCAAAAGTGGCTTTATCCTTCCAGGCAGTTATTAGCTGGGTTTTTAACAAATGATCCAAGGCCTGGTAATAACCGGGCTGTCCGACCAAAATCGTATCAGTTCTTAAGCCCATTCGCTGAAAGGCGTCAGACAGGTCAATGTCCGGAATCTCTTTCTGGAAATCCGAAACGGCGAATTTATGGTAGTTCTTTACCGGGTCACGTTGTTCAACAGGGGTCAGGTGCGCTGACGCGATAGCTGTTTCCAGTTTAAAAATGGCTTCCGCTTTTTTTGCGGCACTTGCCGAATCGACCCCGGTTAAAGTGAATACTTTGGCGATATACTTCAAATATTCAGCCCGTATTTTTTTTGACACTGAATCCGTTTTAAAATAATAGTCCCGGTTGGGCAGTTCCAAACCTGTCTGGCCAAAATGAGCCCTGTTTTTGGCGCTGTTCCTGTCATCAGGCGAGACATAAAAGCCAAACAGGAATCCATCGCCCGTTTTAAAACAACCAGCTGCTAACTTAACCAGTTCTTTATAATCCTTTACAGCGTTTATTTTGGCCAGCTCCGGTTTAATCGGATCATATCCCAGTCTTTCGATGGCTGTGGTATCCATCCCGCTTTTGTACAGGTCGCCAACTTTTTGCGCAACGCTGCCTGCGGTATCATCATGAGCTGCGGCTTCCGTCAATATGTTGTGTATTTTATTTTCATTGCTGTCCTGCAAAACATAAAACGTGCCCCATCCGGATTCGGATTTTGGTATTTGTGTTTTTTTTATCCAGTTGCCGTTGGCATACAGGAAAAAGTTATCTCCTGGGCTTATGGTCGTATCTATCGTGCTTTTATCGAAGAATACAGTACGTATGCCCTCTGGTTGGTGGTTACAGGCAGCTAATAAGATGGCCGGAATACCAAGCCATAACCAATTTGATAATTTCATATGCGGGTTGATTTGTTCATTATTATATTTACCTCCAGATCGAGAATTTTTTCGTCAGGGGATTCAACGCGTCCTTTGTACCGAACAGGATAATACCGTAATATATGAGGCCAGGGCCCGCGGTAGCAGCTGTTCTTTCCAGCTGTTCTTGATAAGTGTCGCCCCTCATACTTTCCAGGAAATCAATAAAGTGTACCTGCTGAAGGATAGCCTCCGACTTTAACCTGGCTATTTCCCCGTTTTTGCCGCGTAATACAATCAGCGATAAAGCAGATATGGAGGGATGAAGCCCGTTATCCTTGTCTTTAAAGTCAATGAAGGCCATTTTTTCGCGCAATGCTGTTGGCGCTGAACCGACGAGACCGGCAGAAAGATGTGCGATCACATTCATGGCAACGCCGGGATTATTGATATCTTGATTAATAACGGCAACAAATTTGTAATGCTGTGCAAAAATTTCCAGATCCCTGATCATCATTTTTTATAATATTTACAATTGTAGTTGTATATTTACAAATGTAGTTATATATTTGACAAATGAAAAGATTGAGCGAAAAAGAAGAGGCTATCATGCGGATCGTGTGGGAAATGGATAAAGCATTTGCCAAAGAAGTCAGGGAGGGTCTGCCCGAACCCAAGCTGCATATCAGCACGGTGGCGACCATGATGAAAAGATTGGTTGATAAAGGATTTCTTACTTATGAAGACTTTGGCAGCACCTACCGCTATACCGCAGTCATCAGCCAAAATGAATACAACAACCAGGTGGTAAAGCCCTTATTAAAGGGCTTGTTTGGTGACTCCCTGAAAAATGCGGTTGCTTTTTTTGTCCGGGAGGAAGAAATCACTTCTGCTGAACTAAAGGAAATTATTGAAATGATCGAAAAGGAAAAATGAGCTTATGGAAATCAATGACATCATAAGGTACACATTACAGGGAAGTATCACGCTCGGTGTTCTTTTTACCTGCTATTGGCTGCTGCTCCGGAAAACCACTTTTCATGACCTCAACCGGATTATGCTGATCCTGGTCATCGTTTTCACCATAGGGCTTCCCGTTGTATCCCGGTTTGCAACAGCTGGACCTATCACCTCAATTCCCTTATTAAAGGAGATCGGTAACAAAGCTAACCGGTATTTCAGCGCGCCTGTTATCGATAAGGCGAAGGATCTTCCGGTTCGTGGGCGAATGATACCAGGAAATATCAACCTTTATAGCGTGATTCCCCTGCTGGCCGGGGTTCTTTATGGACTTGGATTACTATTCTGTTTATCAAGGGTCATCTACCAGGTGGCTCTATTGTACCGGATGGCGCGGAATTCCCCTAAGAAATCTTTTAAAAGTCATACCCTGGTCTATATCAACAAGGACCGCTCCCCTTTTTCTTTTTTCAATTGGATATTTCTGCACCGGGAGAGCTACCCGGAGAGCCAGCTTCAGCATATCATCGGACATGAACAGGCGCATGTGCGCGGGTATCATACACTTGATATCCTGTTGTCCGAACTATTTGCCGCGTTGCTCTGGTTTCACCCTGCGGCCTGGCTGTTGCGTGCGCAGGTCAGGCTCAACCTGGAATATATCGCCGACAGGGAATTGCTACGGAAAGGGGCCGTGCGTAAGGAGTACCAGTACAGCCTTTTGAACGTCAGCTTTGCCAGCGCCCTAACCCGGACTGCCAGTCACTTTAATTATAAACACTTAAAGAAGCGGATTGCCATGATGAATAGCAGGCCTTCCCGTACGAAAGTGTTAGGTAAATACTTCCTCATTGTTCCTGTGGCCTTTTTACTGACCACGGCTTTCATTCCTTTAAATACCCGGAAAATTCTAATCAATCCCGGTAAAATGAATATTTACCTGGCGATCAGGGACGATATGACGGAAGAAAAATTGCAAAAGATCAAAAAGTACTTGTCTGAAGAAGGGATAGATGCCTCTTTTTCGGATCTTAAATACAACCGTGAAGGATCACTTTGCGGCATTAGCCTGAGCGTCAGGCAGGGCAACATCCAATTAGGTCAGCTAACCGTGCCTAATTCACCGCACTCCCTTTCGGTGCCTTTGATTTTCTATTTACTCAGGAGTTCGCAAGATAAATCCGGGGTTTCCCGGGGATATCCAAAAGGTCTTACGGAGAAGGACCTGAACATCCTGGAGTCATTAGACGGCCTTCTTAAATATAACCCCAATACCAAACAATTCGACATCCATGGAAGCGCTCATGTAGCGGAATAAAAACGACACGATGCTTAAATACAAAACCTTTTTGCTGTCCGCAATGCTAAGTTTTGCGATAGCCGCGAACCTGACTGCCCAATCATTACCGGATTCAACGATCAAAAAGATCAACTCTCTTTTTTCCAAATGGGACACTGCCCAAAGCCCCGGCTGCGTGGTGGGTATCGTCAGGAACGATTCCCTCATTTTTGCGAAAGGCTACGGCATGGCCAACCTGGAATATGGGATTCCCAATACTCCCGCCACCATTTTTCATATGGCTTCGGTCTCCAAACAGTTTACCGCTTATTCCATCGTTTTGTTGGCCCGGCAAGGGAAGCTGGGCCTGGATGATGATGTACGAAAATACCTTGCCTGGTTCCCGGACTTTGGAAAAAAGATAACCATCCGAAATTTGTTAAACCATACCAGCGGCATCCGGGACCAATGGCAACTGCTGGCCATCGCCGGTACCCGGCTCAATGATGTGATTACGCAAGAGCAGATCATCAAAATTTTAAGCAAACAACAGGGGCTTAATTTTAATCCCGGCGATCAGTTCAGCTATTGTAACAGCAATTTCACGCTATTGGCGGAGATTGTAAAATCAGTATCGGGTAAGTCACTGAGAAAATTTACCGATTCGGCGATCTTTAAGCGTTTGGGTATGAAAGATACCCATTTTCACGATGATTATACCGAGATCGAAAAGAACCGGGCCTATTCCTATGACCGCAAAGACAGCGCACATTTCTCCAACAGCATTTTAAGCTATTCAACGGTAGGGGCAACAAGCCTGTTCACCAATGTAAAGGACCTGTCCAAATGGCTAATGAACTTTTATGATACCAAAGCCGGAGACCAGCAGGATATTGTTACCCTGACCCAAAACGGTAAATTAAACGATGGCAAGGCCCTGGACTATGCGGCGGGTATTTATAATGTAAGCTATAAAGGCTGGAAACAGTACCAGCATGGCGGTAACGATGCGGGTTATCGCACATATATCAGCATTTTTCCGGAATTGAAAACAGGGTTCATTGTCTTAGGCAATATAAGTGAGGTAGATGCCCGCAGTAAGGGCAATCAAATGGCCGATCTTTTAATCAGCGACAAAAACGCAGCTAATGCCGCAAAAGCGGTTGAAAAGAAAAGGGAATCGAAAGTACCCGGGCCGGACCAGGCATACCTGAAAAACATGTTGGGTGATTATATCAGTGAAGAAGGCAACACTTTAAGTTTAACGCTCAAAAACGATAGTTTATATTATAATGTCGGCAATAATGCCTTCCTGTTGGTGAAAGACTCCGTGCGCACATTCTCGATGTTTTATGCACCTGCTATCAAATTCAGCTTTAGTTCCCAACCTATAGCGCAAAGCTTCAACGTGAACATGCCTGACGAGAATTACCACTTTACCAGGTATCTGAAAAAATCAGTCACTGATGATCAAAGTCTCCGGGAATATACGGGTGTGTATCACAGCCCCGAACTGGATTGTAACTATAGGATCATACTAAAAGACCACCAGCTCTATTTAACCAATAACAAATACAGCGATGCGAAGCTGACCATGGCGGGATCCGATCATTTGCTCAATGATAACTGGTGGATGGACCATCTGTTGATCATTCGTAACAAGGAACATCAAATTACGGGCTTTGAGGTCAATAGTGGCAGGGTGGTACACCTGAAGTTCATAAAACTCAGATCTCATCAAAAATAAGTATCGTTGGGTTTATAAAGAAAAATTTGAGAAAAGCTGGACATTCCGGAGGCATTAACCACCTCGTTCCGGAATAGCAAACAGTTAATTCCGTAACACTTTGACCACATTAATTTATTGGTTATTAATTGTGATTTCCCTAATTAACTACACAAATTAGTGCCATAGAGCGTGCGGAATCACCTGATCAGGCCTCTCAGAATATCCAAAATTCCCCGGCATTTTTTTCCACAAAAATTCCATGACTAAAATATGATACTTTTTT
>Ga0207048_10028_pt1 | contig 45480 bp, 36 predicted proteins | sample Alteio_BWMinCont_65_FD_153301 | JGI IMG/M metagenome (GOLD analysis project Ga0207048, IMG submission 153301) | Enriched cells from forest soil in Barre Woods Harvard Forest LTER site, Petersham, Massachusetts, United States -... | ecosystem: Environmental > Terrestrial > Soil > Temperate forest >...
CGGCGGCGGACAGTCGGCGCTTGAGACGGCGGCCCTGCTCCATGAGGGAGGCGCCACCGTGCGCGTCCTGGTGCGCGAACCGCGGGTCGTATGGAACCCCCGTCCGCATGCGGGCCCCCGATCCGCCGTGTCGCGGCTCACACGCCCGTCCTCGGCGTTGGGTGCGGGCTGGCAGGCGTGGTTCTATTCGAATGGAGCTGGGGTGTTCCGGTTCCTGCCTGCGAAGCTCAGATCTGCAGTAGTCCGGCGCGCGCTCGGCCCCGCCGGCGCCTGGTGGCTCAGGGATCGCGTCGAGGGACAATTTCCTGTACTGTGCGGGCATGTCGTACGCGAGGTTGGTGAGAAGGGCAGCAAGCTTTGTTTGTCCGTTACTCGGCCAGACGGCGGGGTGAAGGAAATGTCCGCCGATCACGTCGTCGCCGCCACCGGATACAAGGTTGATATGAGTGCGTTGCCATTTCTCAACGGTAGCTTGTTAGAGCGCCTTCAGCGATATGACGCAGCACCGGTGCTTTCATCTGACTTCGAATCCTCGATCCCCGGGCTACATTTCACGGGGCTTGCTGCGGCCAATCAATTTGGTCCTTCGATGCGCTTCGTCGCGGGCGCAGCATACACGGCGCGGATCATCGCGAGCGCGTGCAATCGTGCGGTCAGGGGCTAGATCACCCAAGTCTGGCAAGTAAGTATGGGCGGATCAGCTTCAACCCCCCGATTGACGTGTCAACCCGGACGCGGCTGGCGTGAAATCGTCGTTTCGCATCATAGTGGAACAATTGATGAGGCAACCAGATTAATGGCAATGGATTGGGACATCGCAACGCATTTCGATAGATCCGTTGCCGTCCTCGTGTTGAACTTCGGCGAGTATCCGTTCCTTCACGGTACTCTGGGCATCATTCGAAGTCTGGGGCGGCTGGGCATTCCGGTATTTGCCGTTCAGCGATACCCCTCTCTTCCCTCCGGAGCCTCCCGATATCTGAGCGGGAGATTCTTATGGGAGGCGGACGGCCGGAATACCGATCAGTTCCTCGAGGGCATGGCCAGGATTGGCAAGATCCTCGATCGCCCCACGATTCTGGTGCCGGCTGACGATTTCTCCGCCATTCTCATCGCCGAGAATGCCGACGCCTTAGCGCCGTGGTTCATGTTTGTACGGCAGCCGCCAACATTGCCTCGAACGCTCGCGAATAAGCGTAGCCTGTATCATCTGTGCAGAGAGCTAGGGGTCTCCTGCCCTCCGACCGTTTTTCCCCAGACCCGGGAAGAACTGTGCGAGGTCGCGGAGCGCATGCGGTTCCCGGTTGTGGCCAAAGTCACGGAACCGTGGCTCCTCCCGAAAGGCTTCAAGAGCGTTGCCATCGTGACCCGACGCCAGGATCTGATCGAATACTACGATCATTTTGCCCAGCAGCAGTCGATCACAACATTAATGATTCAGGAGATGATCTCTGCCAGCGGTTCCGAGGACTGGATCGTCCACGGATATTGCGATAGCGACTCGAAGCCGATCGTACTCTTCACCGGCGTCAAACTGAGATCCTATCCGGTGTTTGCCGGGCCCACCACGCTGGCTCGCTCGGTTCGCAACGACGCACTGCAGAAACAAGCGATCGAACTGTTTTCAGCTATTGGCTATCGCGGCATCATGGATATCGATTTCCGCCGCGACGGTCGCGGCGGATGCTTCAACCTGCTCGATTTCAACCCTCGGGTCGGAGCACAGTTCAGGTTGTTCAGTACTGATCACGGCATCGATGTGGTGCGCGCTCTTCACCTGGATCTCACTGGACGACCTGCGGTCGACGGACAACCGGTTGAAGGACGAACCTACATGCAGGACATCCAGGATGTCATTGCCAGTTACGGCTGCTACCGACGTGGCAGTTTGACGGTGACCGACTGGTTGCGCTCGCTGCGAGGCGTCACTGAACGTGCCTGGTATGCTGCCGATGATCCATTTCCCTTCGTGCTGATGTGTCTGCGGATGCCAGTCCGGGCCGTCTCCCGCAAGCTTGGGCTAAGCAACGGTGAAGCGACCGGCGAGGCGCAACCCCGCCTCATCTCGCGGTAATTCGTCAAGCATCGGATGACTCCCGATCTTGCCGATAGAAGTACTGCTTCCACGGCGGGGCCAGACAGACAGAGCTGGTACTGGGCAAGTCGGCGGCAAAATTTAGCTTGGCAAAGCCCGAACCGGCCCTATAATTGGTGCCGCCTCCAAGTCTCTCCACGAGGTGTGCAGTAATTTGCACATTGCGGTTCCTCTCGTGGATGTAAGTGCCGGGGAAGAAGGGATTAACTCTTACACTAGTTTGGTAGCTCAGGTGCGTGTAAGAATGTGCCTAAACCTCGGTTGGGATTGGCGCGGATTGATCGCCGGCGGTGGTTCTTCTGGCTCCGGTAACAGTTACTTGCCCCATCCCCGCAGTGCATGAGATCAGATTACAGGACAATTATCAAACGAAAAAAATCCTGGTCCCAGACGAGTCGGGACGCATCTGAGTGGGTTCTTACAAGCCAGTGCCCGAAGCCGCGCAGCAAAACTTTAAAGTCGATTTACCTGGAGAAGAAAACAATGTTGTTTGAACCGCTGACCCAATGTCCGGCAACCAAGTCCGCAAATTTTACTGATCGACAGAGGAGCTCTATGAACGCGAAGCGTCCGAGTCGTAGGCCGAATTGGCCTGTGTTTCTTGTCCTGACCATGTTCGTGCTGCTTACTGTGTGTGTGCCCAGTTCAGCCGCGGATCAGCCGACTGCGCCCAACTCGCCCGCCACGCAACGCGCCCGGGTAGCCTTTGGCAATCTCTCGCTCACTTTCGAGCCCAATCAGGGTCAAGCCGACGCGCAGGTCAAATACATGACCCATTGGCATGGATACAGTTTGTTCCTGACCTCTAAAGAGGCTGTATTCGCCATGCCCATCGGGCCGCAGAATTCCGCGGCGCTCGATTTGCTGCGGCAGAAGCAGGACGGTTTATCCGGGACGGCGAAATCGGCTGCTGTTCCAGCCGCCTCCGCTAACGCGGAATCGGTTATCCGTATGACGATGCCGGGCGCTAATCCGGAACCCGTCGTTGCCTCGGAAGATCAACAGCCCGGGGTAAAGAATTATTTCATTGGCAACGATCCCAAGAATTGGCACACCAATATTCCCGCTTTCGCGCGCGTGCGCTATCACGATGTCTATCCCGGCGTGGATGTGGTTTACCACGGCAGCCGGCAGTTGGAGTTCGATGTCGTCGTAAATCCGGGCGCGAATCCTGACCAGATCGAATTAAGTTTTGACGGCGCAAAGCACATCAGCACAGATGCTTCGGGCAATCTGATCCTGACCTCGGAAGCGGGTGAGTTGCGCTTGCAGCACCCCGTCTCCTATCAGGAGAAAAACGGTACCCGCGAGGCAGTGGATTCTCGCTTCGTGGTGAAAAATGATCATCAGGTCGTGTTTGCTCTCGGCTCGTACGATCGCAGCCGCCAGTTGGTCATCGATCCTTCCATTTCTTTTGCAACATATTTCGGCGGCGGCGGTACCAATGGCAGCGGCGAAGAGACCGGCCTCGGCATTGCGGTAGACGGCAGCGGAAACGCCTATGTGGTTGGTACAACGAATTCCTCCACAACCCTTCCGGGTAGCCCTACGCTTATCCCACCGGGAGGACAGTATGACTGCTATCTGGTTGAGTTCAGCCCTTCGGGATCGATCGTCTTCACCACGATTTTCGGCGGAACGCTGAATGACCTGCCACAAGCGGTGGCAGTAGACACGACCGGAATTTACGTAGCTGGGTTGACGCAGTCCATGGACTTCCCCGGAGTCACTGCCTCGTCGGCGCAACCAACATTCGGAGGCGCTGGGCCGAATGGCGATGGCGATGCTTTCGTGGCGAAACTGGCGACGACCGGTGCGTCGATTACGTGGGCCACGTATCTCGGCGGAAGTGATTTCGATGAGGCTTTCGCGCTGACTGTGGACAACGCCCAGAATGTCTTTGTGGTCGGCGAGACGTTTTCCACAAGCACAGACATTCGGCCATTTCCGATCGTCAACCCGTTGCCGCCCCCTACCACTGGCGGCGTCGGCTTGGGCGACGGATTTGTTACCGAAATCCAAGCGGACAGCAGCAACGCCACAAAGTTCGTAATATCAAGCTACATCGGTGGGGAAAACCTGGACCTGGCCACCGGTGTCGCGTGGAACTTGACTACGGGTAATGTGTACGTGAGCGGCGGCACACAGTCTCCGAATCTTCCAGTCACAACCGGAGCTTATCAGACGAAATGCGGGACTGACGGCAACTGCAACGAAAAGAACGGGGTTTTCTTTGATGATGCATTTGTGGCCGCGTTCAGTCCTGCGTCTACGGCCGCCTACGTGTATTTCACCTACCTGGGAGGCGGAGGTGTTGACGACGCCTTCGCCATCACGACGGACAGCACCGGGGACGCGTACGTTACAGGTAGGACAGCGTCAGGGCAGTCCACACATTTCCCAGTCTTGAATGCGTTGCCGGGCCTAGGCAACCTGGTCGGTGTGCAAAATGCCTTTGTCACCCAGCTGAAGCCTGACGGTTCCGGCCTCCTCTACTCGACTTATTTGGGCGGGAATGGCCTGGACAAGGGCTTGGGAATCGCACTGGACTCCTTCAACAATGCTTACGTCACCGGCCAAACCACATCCGCGTCCACAATAACTCCACCGTTCCCCACAGCGAATCCGACCCAGGCAAACTTCGGGGGAGGAACCGCGGGCCAGTTCGATAGCGACGCCTTCCTGAGCGAGTTGACCTGGAGCGGAACAACTCTCAGTCTTACCTTCTCTACGTACATCGGCGGTTCCGGAGACGAAGATATCCAAGGCGGCTTCGTAGCCGTTGACAGCACTGGAAACGACATCTATGTTGTCGGCGACACGAATTCAACGAATTTCCCGATCCAAGCCTCATCGACGGCTGCGGTCGCGGACAGCGTTCTGAACGGCGGAGAGGGGTCGACCCCGCAGTGTCAGGTTTTGAATCGGCTGACCGGGCTAACGATTACCGTAGTCTGCCCTGATGCCTTCGTCTCGCTGTACACCGCCAACACCGACGGCCTTCTCGTAACGCTCGCGGGAACGGGTGGCGGCACCGTCACCAGCAGCCCCGCTGGCATCACTTGCCCGGGAGTGGGCACGTGTTCAGCCAGCTTCGCCAATCCCACGACGGTCACGCTCACTGCAACTCCAAATGCGAATTCCACCTTTACGAGCTGGAGTGGAGCTGGATGTTCGGGCACGGGAACGTGCGCGGTAACTCTGACTAAAAACCAAGCCGTGACTGCAACGTTTACCGCCGTTTCGGCCACCGTTTCCGTGACCATCGTGGGTACGGGAACGGTCACCAGCAGTCCCGCCGGAATCAGCTGCCCGGGTACCTGTACCGGAACCTTCGCAATTGGCACTCAGGTCACGCTCACTGCCAAGCCGGGTACGAATTTCCTTTTTGGCGGCTGGAGCGGTGCATGCACGGGCGCCAGCACCTGCGTGTTAACGGTGAACTCCAACCAGGCCGTGACGGCGACCTTTGTAGAGCCTACCCTGTCCGTGACCGTCGCCGGCTCGGGCACAGTTACCAGCGCACCAACGGGAATTAACTGCAGCAAGGGTACGTGCACGGCCGCCTTCCCTGCGGGCACAAAAGTGACCCTGACTCCGAAAGCGGCAAGTAATTTTGCCTTCATTGCATGGACGGGAGGCGGTTGTACGGGCACAGCAGCCTGCGCCATCACCATGAACTCCAATCAGGCCGTAACCGCGACTTTCGGAAACTTCACGCTCGCGGCCTCGGCGTTGTCACCGGCATCGGTCGCACCCGGAGCGTCGGCCACGTCCACCGTAACCCTCACGGCAACTGGGGGCTTTGACGTTGCCAACGTGAAGCTCTCCTGCAGCAGCATCACGCCAGCAGTAACTCCGGCTCCGACTTGTACGTTCGGCGCGATCTCCGGGGGCAAATCCACGCTCACCGTCACCACGACCCCAGCATCTTCCAGGTCGCTGAAGTCGTCTCCGTTCCACCGCTCTGGGCTCTTGTATGCCATGTTCCTGCCCATTGGTGGTATGGCATTCCTCGGCGTGGGGCTGGGCGCAACTTGGAGCAAGAAAAAGCTGATTGGTCTGCTTCTCCTCTGTTTGGCGCTATCGGGGTTAGCGTTCATGGTAGCTTGCGGTGGCGGCAGTAGCTCGGGCGGAGGCACCGGCGGTGGCGGCAGCGGAGGTACGCCAGCGGGCACCTACGCCATTACCGTGAGTGGAACTGCGTCGGGTCTAACTGTGAACGCAACTCCTCTTTCACTCACCGTGCAGTAGAGTCTGAAGAGTGCTTCGAACAACCGCAGCGCGATAAGGGCCACGTTCTCGGGAACGTGGCCCTTAATCGCGGCGGATAGTCTCCAGTTGGTGATTCCGCTCCACGCATACGCATGTTGGATCAGCAGAGAAAAAAGTCGATGCAGTAGGTGTCTGCAGTCGATTCCGGTCATTCTTGTTGTATTGCCATAATACGAAGGAGATTTGGATGCACATCGCTATCGTGGGATCGGGATATGTCGGACTGGTGGCGGGGGCATGTTTTGCTGACATGGGCCATCAGGTCATCCTGGTGGACAACGACCAGCAGAAACTAGCTGCGCTCAATCAAGGGCAGGTCCCAATTCACGAGAAGTTCTTGCCCGAACTGCTGGAGCGGCATCGCGGCCGCAGTCTCACTTTCTCAGACGACCTGCGAACCGCGGTCGAAGCCAGCGCCGCCGTCTTTATCGCTGTGGGAACTCCGCCTACGGAACAAGGTCATGCGGATCTTTCTTACGTGGAATCGGTAGCCCGGATCATTCCTTCGGCAATCAACGGCTACAAGGTCGTCGTGGAGAAAAGTACTGTCCCGGTTTATACCAGCGACTGGATTCGAAAGATCATTCTGCGCAACGCAGCGGCGCCGGATTCATTCGACGTCGCGTCCAATCCTGAGTTTCTGCGCGAAGGGACGGCGGTCACGGATTTTCTCTATCCCGACCGCATCGTGGTGGGCGCCGACAACGAACGCTGCGCGGCGGTGCTGCGCGCGATTTATGCGCCGCTGACCGAGGGCAGTTATTATCGGCGTCAGGATGCGATCCCCGGGCCTGACCGCGCTCAGGTTCCGCCGGCATTGATCATCACCAGCACCAAGAGTGCGGAACTGATCAAGCACGCCTGCAATGCGTTTCTGGCGATGAAGATTTCTTTCATTAATGCGGTCGCATCGGTGTGCGAATCGGTGGGAGCGAACGTGCAACAGGTCTGTCAGGGTATCGGAAGCGACAGCCGGATCGGTCCGCGCTTTCTGAATCCCGGAATCGGATATGGTGGGTCATGCTTTCCCAAGGATCTCATGGCCTTCCGCGCGGTAGCCCGCGAGTGCAGCTACGAATTCCGTCTGCTCGACGAAGTGATCCGCATCAACGAGGATCAGCGTCACCGGTTTTTGCGCAAGGTGCGCAATGCGCTGTGGACGCTGCGCGGCAAACGTCTGGGCGTGCTCGGCCTCGCCTTCAAGGGAGGCACCGACGACATCCGCGAATCGCCCGCAATTTTACTGGTGCAGACTTTGTTGCAGGAGGGCTGCAAGATCGCGGCCTACGACCCCGCGGCGCATGAGCGCGCGCGCGAAGTTTTGAATTCAAGTATCGAGTACGCAAGCGACGCCTATGAGGCAGCCCACGAAGCCGATGCTTTGCTGATCCTGACCGAATGGGATGAATTCGCCAGCCTGGATTTGGATCGCCTGCAGCGCGAGTTGAAGTATCCCATCATCATCGATGGCCGCAATCTCTATGATCCCGACGTCATGGCGGCGCACGGATTCACCTACTATAGCGTCGGACGACCGGCGGTTAGCGCAGAGCCTCCGCCGCTCGCGGCCAGCGCCGCGCCCAGGAAAGCCAGCCAATCATGAGCAAACCGCGCGCCTTGGACTATCCCTTGAGCGCGGTCTCGCGGCATCCTGGCTCCGGACACACATACCTGAGGACATTTCGCTGCCGATCCAGACTTGAAATAAACATCGGCCGGCCGTGCTTATCGCAAACTGGCTGGTCATTCGAGACAATCGGTGGCTCATCCCTTTTTGGCGTCACATAACCCAGGGATTCGCTGAAGCAGCGCTGACAAAACTTGTCGGTGCAGCGGAAAAACTCAACCGAATAGTTGACGCTGAACGGAGCCAGCAAAAACTCCATGGTTCGATAATGCTTGTCGCACAAAGGCAGGATGTCGGTCCTCACGGGGGGATTTTAGCATCGTGAGCAAAACAAAACCGGCGGACGAGGCCGCCGGTGGTTTACTTGTGTGGGGACGAGTTGGAGGCGTCGCGGCCCGATGGAAGCTAGTTGTTGTTGCTGTCGTCCCGCCGCTTCAGCGTTGGCTTATCGTCGTCGCCGCTCGTGCTTCCATTATTGCCGGGCGTGTCCGTGGCCGAGGCGCGCCGTAGACTGGGCTTGTTGGTGTCCTTATTATCGTTAACCTTGCGCCGGTTTTCAAGCGAGGCCAAACGCGATTTGACGTCATCAAATTCGGATGTAGTTACCGTATATTCCTGCCGGGCGGGCAGGATCTTCTCAATCTCTTCCTGGGATTTGGCAATGCGGTCCGGGGTCTGCGGATGCGAAGCAAACGCCTTGGCCAGTGTTCCCGGCTTCTGCTTTTCCATGGCCTGCAGCTTCTCGAAGAAGGCCACGAACGATTGTGGGTCGTATCCCGCCTTATACATGTATTGCAAGCCCAGGTAGTCAGCCTCCGCCTCAAACGAACGCTGGAAGCTCAGGAACGTCAAGGGCAAAGCGAGACCGGCGGCCTCATACGCCGCGTATCCAATTCCTCCGCCGACGAAAATCAGCGGTATGGTAGCAAAGTTCGCGTACTGCGAGCGGGTCAACTGCCGGGTGGCATGGCGGGCGCACACGTGCGCGATTTCGTGAGCCATCACGCCGGCCAGTTCCGCTTCTCCATCCGCGGCCAGGATCGTCGCCGAGTCTACATACACGAAGCCGCCGGGAAGAGACATGGCATTGACCACGTCGGAGTCAATAATCTTGAAGGAGAAAGGAACCTGCGCGTCCGAGTTACGAACCAGGTTCTGGCCCAGCCGATTCACATACTCCGTGACTACCGGGTCGGTGACGAACTTCGAACTGGAATCCACCATCTGGGAATATTGTTTCCCCATTTTGATGTCGCTTTCGATGGAGTACCAGTTGCCCACGCCACGCTGGCCGATCTTCCGATTGCCGATGGCGTCCACATCATCCTTGCCACCGTCGTGCTTGACCTTGTCCGGATCGGCAGGCTGCACTGGAGCGCTTTGGGTTCCTTGGGTACCAGAGCCGCTGGCGCTGCTCTGAGGTGCAGTTCCTGAAACCCCCGGGTCGCCGCTAGGGACGGGGTTACCGGGAGCCGTGCCAGGAGTCGGCTGGCTGCCGGGGGTACCGATCTGCCCAAAGGCCACTGGTGTGAGATTGCTGATGGTAAACAACGCAGCCGTTAACAGCAAGAGTCGGAACTTCATAGCCAAACTCCGTTTTTCCGCCCCGGGCGGGCCTGTGTCCCAATTATACGCCTTGGCGCAACTGGTATTCCGCACTACTCCCTAAGAAGTTCGACGCAGAATCAACCAAGAAGGTTATCCAGGGTACCTGACTTCGAATCATCCACACGGAGCCTTCGAGGCCGCGTCCAGGCGGAGCAAAAACAGATTCCAGCCGGGACACGACTTTTATGCCGGAAAGAGCACCTCCTGAGCTGTGGACCCGCTTGGAATCGCTCTCATCGGGCCCCCAATGAGGACGAGAATCGAGCCAACTATAGCACGTGAGGTGCCACGCCTATTTCTCATCAGCGGGGATTTTCGTGGCTGATCCGCCGCCGCAACTGTCTTGCGCTGCGTCTCTCACCGTCGTAACATGGCGCCGTCCAAGTGTCCGGAGGGTTTTCTTGCTCGATCGCCGACGCTTCCTCAGTGCCACCTCGGGTCTTGCCGCTCTCGTTCTACCCAGTCGACTGTGGGCCCAACTCCAATCCGTGCCCTCGGCGCTTCCCGATGCCGCTCTTTACAGCAGCAACCAGGATGCCTATTGGGCCGAGCTTCGCAAGCAGTTTCTCATTCCGTCCGATGAGATCTATCTGAACAACGGCACCGTCGGGTCAAGCCCCGCACCCGTTCTGCGAGCCATTTTTGACGGCTACGCCCAAACCGAAAAAATGGACCAACAGGATCCTGAGGATTACCCCATCTGGGGATACGCCGCGTGGAACCAATTTCGAGATCCCCTGGCCGAGTTCGTCGGATGCAAGCGCGACGAGATTGCCCTGGTTCGCAATGCCACCGAGGCAAACAGCTATATCGCGAACGGAATTGATTTGAAGCCGGGTGACGAAGTGCTCATGACCGATCAAGAACATCCCGGAGGCCTTCAGCCTTGGCGGCTGAGAGCGAAGCGTTATGGAGTCGTGGTCAAGACCGTGACTCTACCCAAGCCTGTCAAAGATGCCAGCCAGGTTTTGAATCTGTTCAACGATGCCATCGGTGATCGTACACGCGTGATCTTCTTCAGCCATATCACTACCGTGACTGGTGTCGTTCTTCCGGCGAAGGAACTGTGCGCGCTGGCACGCTCGAAAAATGTCCTGTCGGCCGTGGATGGGGCCCATGTAACCGGCATGATGCGCCTCAACCTGCAGGAGATCGGCTGTGACATGTATTCTTCCAGCCCGCACAAGTGGCTGCAGGCGCCGAAAGGGTCGGGCTTCCTGTACGTGCGCGACGAAGTCATCGACAGGATGTGGAACACCATTGCCACCGAAGGCTGGGACGAACCGAACCTCCGAGCTGAACGATTCCAGCGGATTGGTTCGTCGAACGTGCCCGCCCTGTGGGGGCTATTGGCGGCCATCAAGCTTGCTGACGATATTGGCATGGAGCGGATCGAGCGCCGCCATCGCGAGCTCTGCGACTACATTCTCGCGCAGATGATCAAACGGGGAGCAGAGTCGTGGACTTCCCCTGATCCGGCGCTGCGCTGCGCCCTAGCTACAGTCAATGTTCCTCCCATCCAGCGCATGGATCTGGAGACGTGGATGTGGAAGACGCACAAGATCCGCATCCGTGGAGGCGAGCCGTCCAAGCTGCGGTTATCCACGCCCTATTATCTGCAGAAGAAAGACATTGACCGATTCCTGGAAAAGTTCGACGAATACAAGCGGGAGAAGCGTGCTGCGTGAGCGTTTCTTGCGTAATGCCAATCCGCGCCAGATCCTTCGCGGCCTCACGGCCACTCAGGATGACGTCAACCAAACCGAGCGTCGCTTTTTCGGATCAGCGGTCAGTCGTAATACTCCAGCCCTAAGTGCGTGATCAGTTCTTCGCCGCGAAGATGCCGTAACGTGTTCTTCAACTTCATCAATTGAATAAACAAATCATGCTCGGGGTAAAGGCCCGGTGCGGTCATCGGAGACTTGAAATAGAAACTCAACCACTCCTGAATGCCAAGGCCTCGAAGCTCTGCGCTGCGGTGCGCCAGGTCCATAAACAAAACCAAGTCAAGCACAATAGGCGCGGCCAAAATGGAATCCCGACAAAGAAAATCCACCTTGATCTGCATCGGGTAGCCAAGCCACCCAAAGATATCGATATTGTCCCAACCCTCCTTGTTGTCGCCGCGGGGTGGGTAATAGTTTATGCGGACCTTATGGGTGAAATTGCCGTAGAGATCGGGGTAGAGTTCGGGTTGCAGAATGTGTTCCAGAACCGAGAGCTTGGATTCTTCCTTGGTCTTGAACGATCCGGGATCTTCGAGCACTTCGCCGTCGCGGTTGCCCAGGATGTTGGTGGAGAACCATCCGTTGAGGCCGATCATGCGGGCTTTGAAGCCGGGGGCGAGGATGGTTTTAATCAGCGTCTGTCCAGTCTTGAAATCTTTGCCGCAGATTGGAGCGTTATTCTTCCGTGACAACTCGTGCATTACTGGAATATCCACCGTCAGGTTCGGCGCTCCGTTGGCAAAGGGCACGCCTTCCATTAGCGAGGCGTAGGCGTAGATCATCGAGGGCGCGATGTTCTCGTCATTCTGAATCAGCGCTTTCTCGAAGACTTTCAGCGATTGATGAGCTGCGGTGGGCTCGATGTAACTTTCCGTGGAGCCGCACCAGATGGTGATCAGGCGCGTCGCTCCAGAAGACTTTTTGAAGTCGCGGATATCAGCACGCACCTGCTCGGCCAGATCCATCTTGTTCTTGCCCTTCTTGACGTTGGGCCCGTCGATCTTCTTGACGTAGTTGTGATCGAAGACGGCCTTGCGCGGCTTGATGGAGCTGAGAAAGGGCTTGACCTGGTCCAGCAATTCGCGATCGAGAACCCCAGCGTTCTTGGCCGCGGCGTACATGTCGTCGTCAAAGATGTCCCAACCGGTGAAGACCAGATCGTCGAGGCTGGCCAGAGGAACGAACTCCTTGATTTTGGGAGACCGCGCATCGGTGCGCTTGCCCAAGCGAACGGTCCCCATCTGGGTAACGGAACCGATGGGCTTGGCGATTCCCTTGCGTATGGCTTCGACGCCGGCCACGAATGTGGTCGCAACCGCGCCCATGCCCGGAATCATTACTCCGAGCTTGCCTTTAGGGGATTGAATTTCACTGCTGTTGTGCTTCTTGCTGTCAGTTCGTGCGGACTTCTGCCGAGTCGCCATCGTGTCGAGGCTTCCTTATGAGAGCTCTTGCTAGTGAGAGCCAGAGATGTAAGGCAAACAGGTATGTTCTCGTATCGACAGATGATTTGCAACCGAGGGACGCTGAATGGAAGGATATCGCGCTTCGGCGGCAAGGCAGGCGTGTTGAGGAGCATCAATCAGGAAGTCGTGCAAATCGTTGTTCTGCGTCGTTGGCCGTTGGTCGTTGGTCGTTGGTCGTTCGTCCTCGGCCAACGACCAAAGACTCACGGCCAGAGGCTTTACTTCGCTTCCAAATCCACGGTCTTCACCGGCAGATCCCAGTGCGCATCGAGGATTTCGAAGCGGCGCTGCTCTTCGCGTAGGTAGGTTTCTTTATCGGGGAATAATTGCTTCTTGAGCGCGTCCTCGTCGAAAGGTTCATTGGCGACCGTGGCGTTCTTGAAGACAATGGTCACGCGGTAATCCCACCGTCCGTCTTCCGTAGTGTGGTAACGCGGTTGGTCTATCCAGACCTTGAGCAGGCGCCCCATTTCGACTTCCTTCTTGAGCAGTGGGTAGTGATTCTTCTTGAAGAGTTGCAGGAATTCGTCCGCGTGTCCCCATTTTGTTTTGTAGTAGTATTCGACGACAAAAGGCTGACCGGACGCGGCCGGAGCGGCTTGTGAAAAAGCGAAGCTTGTGATCACCAGCAATGCTACCCATGCAGAAATGAGAAATTTCATGATTTCCTTTTTTCGCGGTCCGCGCGAAGCTTGGCTCGAACCGCGAAGGCGCTGCCGTCACCATCGCACTGCGAACGACCAAAGACCAACGGCCAACGACAGTCCTACTTCGTCGCTCCGATTCTATTCTGCCAGTGCGACCACGCGAACCAGATTATCCCTGCCGCCAGGGCAACGCCGATGACGGCATCGAACTGGTGAAAATATTTTCCCAATGCACGCCAGTTTTCGCCCAACTTCATCCCGAACCACGCCAGCGCGAAGCACCAGGGCCAGGAACCGAGAAAGGTATAGAGATGAAATCGTCCACGCGGCATGCGGGCAACTCCCGCAGGCAGTGCGATGAAAGTGCGGACTACCGGGAGCAATCTTCCGACGAAGACAGCCAGGTATCCCCAGCGCGCGAAGAAGCGGTCCGCCCAATCCAGTTCTCGCCGGCCCATAAGGATCCAGCGACCGTATTTTTCGACCAGGGGACGACCACCGTAGCATCCGATCTCGTAGGCGATCAACGATCCCAGGTTGCAGCCGAGGGCGCCGGCACTGGCGACCCAGAACAGTTTCATCGTGCCTTCGAACACCAGATAACCGGCGAAGGGCATGATCAACTCCGAAGGCAATGGAATGCACGCGGATTCAATTGCCATCAGGATGGTAAGGCCGCCGTAGCCGGTCACGGCAATTGTGGATTTGATGAAGACAAACAAAACTGCCAGGATTTTTTCGGTCATGGGAGAGATCGGGAATGAAATTTGTAAAGACGTAGCTCGCGACGTCTCCGGCCGAACTGAGACGTCGCAAGCAACGTCTCTCAAAGATACTTCAGAATGAGCCTTCCTGGGTAAAGGTGAATCCCGGCAGGGATGCACCCTGAGTACTTTTGGCTACTTTCACCCGCACTGTAGGCGCGTCAGGTGCGGTTACCTCCGCCGGGCGCAGCACGGCGTACTGCGAGAACACCTCGCTGTAGACCTTAGTGACGAGGTAATCCTTTCCGTCGTCATCCTTGCGCCAGACTTGCCCGAGTTGGACGGACTTCACTGCCACAGGAGCTTCCTCAACTTTGTTGGATCACTTCCAGACTACCTAGCGCGTTGGTCCTCGTCAATTGCACGGAGGGCTTTCCGCGATTACGAAAGGGTCGGATTGGGCCGCTGAAAACACTTGCGGACTCTCCCTCGGGGATTTGATTCTGCTACCATTCGAACTCAATTCCATACACTGAAGGAAAGAGCATGGTACGCGGCGTAGTTCCTCGACAACCAGCAAAGACGGGACGTCACGAGGGAGCGCGGGTCTCCCGCTCGCTTAACAAATCACTGAAAATTGCCGAGCTGCGGTCGGAGCAGCCCGATCAAAGACTTGGCACCACAAAATCCAAGAAGTCTGCGCCCGGCGCCAAGTACAATCCACTCACGCCCGGGCGGATTTCCGAGATTCTGAAACGGCTCGACGAGCTTTATCCGGACGTGACCTGCGCGCTCACCCACAAGAGCGCGTGGGAGTTGCTGGTCGCAACCATCTTGTCGGCGCAGTCGACCGACGTGAATGTCAACCGGGTCACGCCGGAATTGTTCCGCAAATACCCAACGGTGGCCGACTTCGCTGCGCTCACCCCCGAACAGCTTGAGCCCGACGTTCGTTCGACGGGTTTCTTTCGCAATAAGTCGAAGTCGGTTGTGGGCGCGGCGAAGAAGATTGTCAGCGAGTTCGGCGGGCAGGTTCCAGATGACATGGAGAAACTTCTAACTTTGCCGGGCGTGGCGCGCAAGACCGCTAATGTCGTGTTGGGCACGTGGTTTCGCAAAGCGGATGGGGTCGTGGTGGACACGCACGTTACCCGCATCGCACGCCGGCTTGAACTCACCAAGAATACGGATGCGCCGAAAATCGAGCAGGACTTGATGAAAGTAATTCCGCGCGAGAGGTGGATCCTGTTCGCGCATCAACTCATCTGGCATGGGCGCAAGCTGTGCTTCGCGCGCCGGCCAAAATGCGTGGACTGTGCCCTGGAGAATATCTGCCATGCTGGAGATAAGACGTGGACGACCGTCGAGATTCACAAGAACGCGAAGCTGTAAGCGTTATCAAGAGCGTCTCACGGGATTTTTCGACTCCAAGCTTCTTCGCTTGGCGAAGAAGCTACTCGGCTCAAGATGACAGAGCCTGGCGAAGATGGCGGGGCATGAAAAAAGTAGCTTCTGCTAAACTTTTTATTCTGACCTCGTCTAGCGACTCTTCAGGAATCGAATGCGCTCTCTCATCCCGCTTGCTATTGTCGTATTCATCAGTACTTTTGCCGCGTCCCAGACTCTGCCTGTGCCCCAAGCCATCACCGACCCCAAACAGATCACCAGTAAGCCCAATGCGAACGTAGAGCAGAATCAGCAGAGTCTTTCCATTGAGAAGCTCTATATGACGCGTCAAGTGGGGCGTGCGTCGTGGTCTCCCGATGGCAAGACGATCGCATTCGTCAGCAATATCAGTGGCCGCAATAACCTCTGGCTGGTCCCGGCAGAGGGTGGCTGGCCGACACAACTGACGGTCAGCGATCAGCGGCAGACGGCGCCTGCGTGGTCACCGGACGGCAGATGGATCGCTTACATGTCGGATTATGACGGCGACGAGCAGTGGGACATTTTCATCGTCTCGCCGAAGACCGGGCAGGTGGTGAACCTGACTCATACGCGCGAGATTGCGGAGGAACATCCGCGATGGTCGCCCGATGGCCGTTATCTGGCCTATGCCGTGAAACCGAAGACTTCGTCGGTGTTCGAGATCGATGTGTACGACATGGTGATGCGGGATGTGAAACACATCACGACCGGCACGCCGGCCGGCAAGTTGAATGACAACCCCATTTGGTCGCAGGACGGTAAATGGATCGCCTATACCCAGGAGCAGGCCAAGGGAACAGATTCGAATATCTTTGTCGCAGAAGTCACTACGGGTCAAAGTTTTCTGCTCACTCCGCACCAGGGAGAACAGATTTATCGCGCCAATGATTTCTCGCCCGATGGCAAGCATCTGCTGCTCACATCTAATGCGGCCAACGGCTACGACAATGTTGGGTTGCTCGATATAGCCACCAAAAGGATTTCGTGGCTGACCAAAGACAAGTGGGAGACCGCTGGTGGTCACTTTTCACCCGACGGCGAGCACGTTACGTGGACTGCGAATGTCGAGGGCAATACCGACATTTATTTGCATGAGCTCGTCACGGGCAAGACCACGGCATTGCCCCTTCCCCGAGGCGTGAACGAGCCAGCCGGGGAGCATTCCGCCTTCAGCAAGGATGGGGCATGCTTACTCTATAACCACAACGGGGCAACCGCTCCGGGAGATCTTTGGGTCTACCAACTGGCCACGGGGAGATCTCATCAGGTGACGCAATCCCTGGTCGCCGGCGTGCACTCGGAAGATATGGTCGAGCCATTCCTGGTCCACTACCCCAGTCGCGATGGCAAGTGGACCATCTCGGCGTTCGTCTATGTGCCGTACAACATGGTGCGCAATGGGCTGAACGCGGCGATTGTTTACGTGCATGGTGGTCCTGCGTCGCAGTCGGTGAATTCGTTTAACCGGTTTATCCAGCATATGGTCAACCAGGGGTACATGGTGATTGCGCCGAACTATCGCGGTTCAACGGGATACGGAAAGGAATTCCAACAGGCGAACCTGTTCGACATGGGCGGCGGCGATTTGCAGGACGTGCTCGCGGCCGCGGATTTTATCAAGCAGACCGGCTATCTCGATCCCAAGAAGGTCGTTCTGACGGGCGGCAGCTACGGCGGCTACTTGACCATGATGGGCGTCACCAAGGCGCCCGACGTTTGGGCTGCGGGCGTGCCGATGGTTCCATTTGTCAACTGGTTTACGGACATTCAGAATGAGGACCCGGTGCTGCAACAATCGGACCTTGCGACCATGGGTGATCCCGAGAAAAACAAGGCTCTTTTCCACGATCGTTCTCCGATCTTCTTTGTGGATCAGATCAAGGCGCCGCTGTTTTTGCTCGCCGGTGGGAATGATCCGCGTTGCCCTGCAGAGGAATCGCAGCAGGTGATTGACGCTATTAAGAAGCGTGGCGGCGTAGTCGAGTTTAAGGTGTACGCCAATGAAGGCCACGGATTCGCGCGCGTGGAGAACCAGATCGACGCTTACCAGCGGGTATCGGGTTTCCTGAAAGCGCATGTGCCACCGGCCGATTGCAGTTGCTCGCTGACGGAGTAGGTCTTTGGGGAAGCCGGTACTAAACAATTGCTGTTGGAAACCTATCGCATTTCTGGGCGCGCCGAGCTGTTCCAATCGTACACGCCAAAGCACGCCCCGCATCCCGAAAAGACCAGTAGAGCCAGTGTTGTGCTTATCAAGGTCAATTTGTCGTGGGTGGCACCAAAGTATTTCTGGGATGCGTAGTCGGACACTGTTATCCCGGCGAAAGTGCCCCAACCAAACAAGAGAACTCCCTTCACAAACACATATCCGCGCTTGCCGAGCCCGATAAGGGCCGTTTGCGTCTCGATTCCTCGCCTCCTGCTAAGTGGGAAAGGTAAGTGTATTCCGGAGATACGTAACCCCGCTATCATGAGAAGATTCCACAATACGAAGGCCGTTGCGCCAACCGCGATTTCAAACAAGAATTGCATCTTCGCGACCTGTTCTACCCGGCGAATTATAGCTCCAGTTGACAACGTGTCGCGGCTAACGAGCAGACACGATTGCCTTAATCAGACCAGGGATCGTGTATTCCTTTGCTTCGACGTCGACTGGGAGGCCAAGCTCGCGAAGGGTCGACGAGGTGACGGGCCCGATCGACGCGAGACGTACGCCGTCGAGCGGACCGGGTTTTCGCGGGCGAGAGCGCCCGCGCCAAACGTTCTTTCCCACCAGGGCTACAAAATTTCTTACGGTCGATGAACTGGTAAACGTAATCACGTTCGGACGCTTGGGACTTTTGAGGATGGTCTGAAGCCGGGTACGGGAAGACCGTGGAATGACGGTTTCGTAAGCCTCAACCACGTCAACCTTGGCACCAAGTTTGCGCAATTCTCGAGGGATCACGTCGCGGGCGACTCGGGCTCGGGCCAATAGCACACGCTTCCCTTCTACCTGATCACGCAAGCTCTCTACTACCGATTCGGCGACGTACTCTTCAGGAACGACATTTACTTTAATGCCGCGTTTCTCGATAGCCTTCTTCGTAACAGGTCCGATGGCCGCCACTTGCAAGTGCTTAAAGTGCCTCTCGGTTAAGCGAAGTTTATGAACCCGTTTCCAAAACGCGTCGACTCCATTCACGCTGGTAAGGATGAGCCAGTCGTAGTCGTGTAGATTCTTGAGGGCTGTGTCCAGAGGTTGGTAAGACCGCGGCTTGCGGATTTCGATAAAAGGGATCTCGATCACTTCCGCGCCAAATTCTCGCAGGCCGGACGAAAGGGCGCTAGCCTGATGGCGCGCACGACCTACAACAATGCGGAGTCCAGTAAGCGGAGGACCTTTTTTCTTTGTCATCGACTTAGCGGCCCAAGCCTTCTTGCTGCATGAGCTCTGCGACTCCGGAAACATTCGAGTCCTTGCTCTGGTTCAGGCACTGAATGACTCGCGCTTGTTCTCCCTTCGTGCGATTTTGGCTGAGCTTGAACTTTGCTTCCAGCCTTTTTACCTTGATCTCAAAACCCACAATATGCTTCATCATCCGGCTTCGATATTGATCGCTGAGCTCGGACCACTGCGCCATGTATGACGATTCGAAGGTATCGATCATGCGGTGCAGCGTCACCCTCAGTCCTTCTTCGTCGGAGAACAACGTGGGCTGACCATACACATGAACGGCGGCATAGTTCCACGTCGGAACGCTGTCTCGGACCTCATACAAGCTCGGCGAAATATAGGCGTGGGGACCGTGAAAGATAACCAACGATTCCTCGCCCTCGTTCATCGACTTCCAGTGCGCATTCGCCCGCGCCATATGACCCTGCACGATGATCTGGTCTCCGACTTCGTCAATGAGAAGCGGGAGGTGAGTGGCGAACGGAACACCGTCGGTATTGGAAACCAGGATGGCGAATGGATTGGCTCGCATGAAAGCGACCGTAGCGGTGCGATCTTCCTGGCGGTTAAATTCGGGTATGTACACTTTCGGCTCTCCCGTTTGTCACGATTCGCCACAGACGAGACGCGGGCGAGGGCGCCCATCGCCACACGTTCAGGGCTGTTGCGGCACGGCAATTCCCTGCCCGTAGACTGCTTCGAGGATCGCATCTCCGCCGCGCCGGAGCAAGATTTCGCCGACAGACTCTCCTAGCGGAACTGAATCGCTGCCGTCGCGCGACTCGCGCAGAACTTTGGAGCCGTCGGGGTCGGCCACGATTGCCTCGAGGTGCAGTCGTCCATTGCGGACTTCCGCGAGCGCGCCGATGGGCACCTGGCAGCCGCCGCCGAGCTTGTTGAGCAACGCTCGTTCGCAAGTCGTGGTGGCACGCGCTGCGGCGTCATCCAGAAACGCAAGATGCTGTCGCGTAACCGAGTCGCCAGCACGAATCTCGATTCCAAGCGCTCCCTGCCCAGCGGCCGGGCACATGACCTCGGCCGGGATCACCTGTTTCACAAGTTGTGTCTTACCCAGCCGGTTCAGACCTGCCGCCGCCAGAATGATCGCATCATATTCGCCAGCTTCCAGCTTGCGCAGACGAGTGTCCACATTCCCGCGCAGCGGATAGATGTCGAGATCGGGCCGCACGGCCTTCAACTGCGCTTGGCGGCGCAGGCTGCTGGTACCGACACGAGCTGCTCGCGGCAGATCCTCAATACTCTCGTACTTGTGGGAGCAAAATACGTCGCGCGGATTCTCCCGGGTGGTCACGGCCGCGATCTCAAAACCCTGGGAAAGTTCGGTGGGAAGGTCTTTCAAGCTATGCACTGCAAGGTCGATGCGTCCCTCGGCCAGAGCCTCTTCGATCTCCTTGGTGAACATGCCCTTGGTGCCAACCTTGGCGAGGGCAACGTCGATGATCTTGTCCCCCGTCGTCTTGATAATTTCGAGGTCCACCTCATGGCCGCGCTTACGGAGCAGAGCGCTGATGTGATGAGCTTGCCAGAGTGCGAGTTGGGAACCTCGGGAGCCGATGCGAAGACGAGCCATCAGGCGCGTCCTCCGGTACCACTCCCGGATTGCTCAGCCTTCTCGTCTTTTTCTTTCTCCTGCAGATTAAACAAGCGGCGAACAATGTCGACCACCGTGGTGGCCTCGGACTCGCGAGCTGCGCTCTTCAGGGTGGTGATGGGCGTGTGCATGATCTTGTTCACGATGCCATGCGTGAGGGTGTCGATGGCAAGCTCCTGGTCGGGCGATAACAAGCCAAGGCGTCCACGAACCCGATCGATTTCGGCCTGCCGAATGGTTTCCAAATGGTCTTGCAGAGAAACAATCGTGGGGACGACGTCTAGAGTCTGCAAACGAGCCTGGAATCGCTCGACCTCGCTCTCGATAATGGCGGTGGCGTGTTCGGCCTCTTTTTTGCGATCCGCGACGTGCGATGACACGGCTTGCTGCAGGTCGTCGATATCGTAGACAAAGATTCCGTCCAGCTTGTTCATCTCCGGATCGACGTCCCGCGGCACCGCGATGTCGATAAAAAACATGGGACGGTTCTTGCGGCGGCTCAGAAATAATTCGCCGTGTTCGCGGCGGAAGATCGCATGTGGAGCTCCGGTCGATGTAATAACAATGTCGCCTTTGTCGCAAGTATCGTAGAGCCGGCTGTATTCGATGGCTTGGCCGTCGAATTTCTGGGCTAGGCAAATGGCCCGGTCGTAGGTGCGATTGGCCACAAAGATCGACGCCGCACCATGGGCGAGCAGATGACGAGCTGCCAGTTCGCTCATCTTCCCGGCTCCAACCAGGTACACGGTCTTGCCATTCAAAGATCCGAAAATCTTCTTGGCGAGTTCAACCGCTACCGAGGCCACCGAGACTGCGGATGAGCCCACGGCCGTTTCGGTGCGCACCCGTTTGGCAACCGCAAAAGCCCGAGTGAGCAGCAAATCCAATTGAGAGTGGATCGCGCCCACTGCCCGCGCGGTGGCGTAGGCTTCCTTCACCTGCCCCAGGATTTGCGCTTCGCCTAAGATCATCGAATCGAGACTCGACGTAACCCGAAACAAATGGCGGATGGCATCGTGTTCGCGATATTCGTAGAGGTGAGGCGCGAGGTCGGCATGTTCAATGTGGAAATATTCGCCGAGAAATCCACGAAGGTCGGCGCTTCCGTTTTTGGTCTGAGCCAACAGCTCTACTCGGTTGCAAGTGCACAGGATCAGCCCTTCGTCAACGCCCGGATGTTGGGTCAAACACTTCAGAGCATCGGGCAGTCGTGACTCTGGGATCGCCAAACGTTCCCGCACTTCGACCGGCGCGCTGTTGTGGTTGACGCCGATGAGCTGAAAGTTCATGACTGTGCGAACCTATGAATGGTGCTGAAGTAGTTGGCTGCCCACGCCACGATTGCGGCGACAAATGCTCCGGCGGCGAGATAGGCGGCGCGGCGGCCTCGCCAGCCCGCGGTCCAGCGGGTGTAAAGCATGACCAGGTATACGACCCACATCAAGATCGAGAGCAGAATCTTAGGATCGAGCAGGTCCACGCGGCCATAGGTTGCTTGCGCAACGACTGTACCTGCGATGAGACCTAGCGTCATGAAGGGAAACCCGAGCAGCAGCGATCGGAATCCGATTTCGTCAATTACTTCAAGGGCGGGCAGGCGAGAGAGCAGTCCGCCTCCCTTTTTCGATTTCAACGAGCGCTCCTGGATGAGATAAAGCAGGCTCGCCCCGAAACTCAAGACAAGCGCGGCGTAGCCGGTGAAGATCAGTGCGATGTGCGCGAACAGCCAGCCCCTCGCCAACCCCGGCGATGTCAGCAAAAACGGTTGCTGCCCGGTTGCGGCCACGAAAGTGAGCAGAAAGACCAAGGGGAAAACGACAATGCCGGGAGACGTGGTTTGATACAGCAGGTACACGATCATGAAAACGATCATGATCAGGAAGCCCAACACCGATTCGGCATTGTGCACGGAGGTCAAGGTGATCTGGCCCGTGAGGAGTATAGAATCCGTGAGCGAGACGAAATGAAAGACCATGCCCAGGTAAGCTGCGTGCAAGGCAATCTTGTTCAACAGGTCGCTGGTGCGGGTTAGCGCGACCAACGCATAGAGCAGTCCGACGGCGTAAAAACCCAACGCAACTCGCAGCCAAAGTATAGGCATAGCTTGATTTTACGGCTCTTCTACGGGTTCGGGCATCCGTTCCCGAATCCGCCACAGTGATTATAGTCTGCCCTGTCGATGAGGCAGATGGCAGTCGGTAAGATCACCGGTCATTGTGATGTAGATCACAAATACGGCTCGAAGGGCTGCATTGAACCAGAGCTGTGAGTTGAGACCAAAAGCATTCCCGAGTTCATGGTTCTCAGTCCTCGGTTTGCTGTCATTCCACTCCCAGTGTGGCTAGAACTCGTTCCAGAATCTCATCATTCACCAGCAGCCGCCGGCCATCGGCCATCATGTTTTCGATCTCATCGAACGCCTGGAACAGCCGCATCTTAACCGCGCCGTACTGTTCCGCTTCGGTGAGAGTGCGGGCGTGACTTGCCGCCCACGTTTTCGTGGCTCCCTCCGGCAGAAAGACGCTGACGGCGAACGTCGTTTTGCGATCTGAGGTGACATCGAATACGTATTCGGTCGCAGCGCCCTCGGGTGAATTGTCCATCGCCGCACGTTTTCCCACAAAGTAATACTGGTAAACATATCCTTGTCCGCCAGTATAGGTTTTCATGCGGCGAATGGTCATTGATTGGTCGTCGGTCGTTAGTCGTTAGTCGTTAGTCGTTGGTCGTTGGAAAATTGATCAAATTGGTTGCGAACGACAAACGACCAAGGACCAACGACGTTTTTGCTACGGTTCAATCCTCGCATCCCGCAGGCGCTTAACGGCAGTCTCGGAGGACAGAGGCGAATAGTAAACCTCTTTGAAAGTATACGATTTCGCCTTTGCAGCAAGGACTGGCATGATTTCGATGTGCCAGTGATAGTCCTCGTCGATGGTCTTCCAGTAGCCGAGGTTTCCCGACCGGTGCAGGCTGTTGGGCGAGGTGTGCAGCACGAGGTGAAATTCTTCCGTAATGGTGCGAATGCGCTGCAAGGTGCGCCGGAGCAGGGCGCCTAGATCGCGCATCGTTCGGGGGCGATTCAGGCCGAAGCGTTCGAAAGCGGCCTCGTGGGTGCGCGGTATAATCCAGCTCTCGTAAGGCACACGCGGCGCATACGGGCACATGGCGACGAAGTCCCCGCGAAGCTCGACTACGCGGAGATCTTGCTTCATTTCCTGGGAAATAATATCGCAGAAAACACAACGTTCCTTGCTTTGAAAGTATTCGCGGGCAGCGCGCAATTCATACAACACGCGACGGGGGACGAATGTGGTCGCGGTGAGCTGCGATGCGGGATGCTCGAACTCTTGCCCGGCGCTGTTTCCGTGGTCCTTATAGATGCCTACATATTTGAAACGACCGTCGCCTTTAAGATCCTGGATACGCTGCGCGGCAAGCATCAGGAACTGTTCGATCTCGAGATCGCTCGCCGTCCACAAGTGCCGGTCGTGCGAGGGGTTCTCCACTAGGACCTCGTGTGCGCCGATCGGGCGCATCCGGTCGTAAATGCCGTCGCCGCGGCGGGTTGCCTCGCCCTCGATGTGATACAGCGCGTTGGGATGGACGACCGCGCGCGCCGACCACGGAGCCCCGGGAGTGCCGGACATGCTGGCAATCAGCTGCGATGGCTCGCGGGAATCAGGACAGAACCGGCAAAATGGTTCTGGACGCGGCGGGTTTTCGGGAACGTCGTCGCCGGTAATAACCCAGGAGCGGGTGATCGGATCCTTGCGCAGTTCCATGCATAAGGAAAGCACCTCATCGCAGTTGCGTCAACTGCGTTCCAGACCGCCGGGTCCTCGTCTCGTCCTCTTTGCAGGACGACCGGAGTTCATCCGCGTTATTCAAGAAGGTCTATAAGCAATAACCCGGTTTGTTATAATCCGCGCACGAAGCCGCCTGCGATGACTGAGCCGTCCACGCCGTTGATGCGGCAGTATGCCGCTATCAAGAAGGAGCATCCCAGCGCCTTGCTGTTTTTTCGTCTGGGGGATTTCTACGAGCTTTTCTTTGACGATGCCGTTCTGGCATCACGCGAGTTGCAGATCACGTTAACCTCTCGTAATAAAGAAAAAGGCGTGGCCGTCCCCATGTGTGGCGTACCTTATCACGCGGCGGAAGGTTACATCTCCAAGCTCATCCGCAAAGGATTCAAGGTCGCCATCTGCGAGCAGATGGAGAATGCCGGCCTGGCCAAGAAACTCGTTCGCCGAGAGGTCACACGAGTAGTCACGCCCGGCACTGCGGCGGATTCCTCGTTGAGCTCTGAGGAAAACAACTTTCTGGCAGCAGTGGCGCAGATGGGGGATCGGGTAGGATTCGCGGCCCTGGACCTTTCTACCGGCGAATTCCGCGCCACCGAGTTTTCCGGCGAAGATGCTGGCAAGCGAATACAAGAAGAGCTGCAGCAGTTACGACCAAAGGAGCTTTTGTACGGTTCAGCAGCCCCGCTATTCGATGAGCAAAGATCGCGTGGGGACGGGCGCACTCTCCCGTCCGGCCGCCCAACGAGCGGCAGTGCCGGCTTCGCCGAGACTCCCCTCGATGATTGGGTTTTCGCCCCCGACCATGCCATCCCCCTACTCGAAAATCACTTCGGCGTTTTGTCACTGGAGGGCTTTGGACTTGCGGGCAAACCGGCAGCAGCGTCAGCAGCGGGCGCCATCCTCTACTATGTTCGCTCCACCCAACGCGGAACGTTGGATCACGTCGATCGGGTCGGGTTTTATGAAAGGCAGAACCATTTAGTGCTTGACGCAGTAACCGTGCGAAATCTGGAACTGATCGAGCCGCTGTTTGCGGGGACAGACGCCGGAGTCACCCTGTTTCGTTCGATCGACAGCACAGTCACCCCGATGGGCAAACGTCTGCTGCGCTCGTGGATGCTGCGACCGTCAATCGAAATTGCGGAGATCAATGCGCGGCTGGACGCAGTCGAGGCGCAGGTGAACGAAACCGTGGCGCGCGAGGAATTGCGGCAAGCATTGGACGGAATCCTCGATCTGGAACGCTTGTTGAGCCGCGTGACGCTGGAGACGGCGAATCCTCGCGACGTTCTCGCTCTGGCTGCATCGGTGAGAAAGATTCCGGGCCTGCGAGTGGGGCTGGCAAGGTTCGCGACCGAGCGGCTGAAGACTCTACACCGCTCTCTCGATGAACTGGGCGATCTGCGGGAGCGAATCGACAAGACCATTGTTCCCGAGCCGCCGATTTCGTTGGTGGACGGTGGCGCGATTCAGAGCGACGTAGATAAGGAACTCGACGAACTCCGGGAACTGAGCCAAAACAGCAAACAATTTCTAGCGCAGATCGAACAGCGAGAACGACAGCGCACCGGAATCAACTCGCTGAAGGTCAAGTTCAACTCCATTTTTGGATATTACCTCGAAATCTCGAAAGCCAACCTGCATCTGGTTCCGCCCGACTACGAGCGCAAGCAGACCCTGGTCAACGCCGAGCGCTTCACGACTCCCGAGCTAAAGGAGTATGAGTCGAAGATCCTCGATGCGCAGGAAAAGATCGTGGAGATCGAGCGGCGTCTGTTCGTGGAGTTGCGTTCGGCCATTGCTGGGGAAGCCAGACGCATCCGGCAAACGGCCTTGGCGCTGGCTGAGGTGGACGTACTTTCGGCATTAGCGCATACGGCGGCTCTGCGAAACTACTGCCGGCCCAGCTTTGACGCGTCTGCGGATATCGAGATCGTCGCGGGAAGGCATCCTGTAATCGAGCAACAGGAAATGGCGGGCGGCAGCGAGCGCTTCGTGCCCAACGACCTCTATCTCAACTCAACCACAGATACAGTGCTGGTTCTCACCGGACCGAACATGGGCGGCAAGTCAACCTATCTGCGGCAGGCCGCCCTGGTTGTGATTCTGGCACAGATGGGATCGTTTGTCCCCGCGTCGTCGGTGCGTCTCGGAATCGTGGATCGCGTCTTCACCCGCATCGGTGCAAGCGACAACCTCGCGCGTGGGCGTTCAACCTTCATGGTTGAAATGACGGAGACCGCGGCCATCCTGCACACGGCAACGCCGCGATCACTTATCCTGCTTGACGAAGTGGGACGCGGCACGGCCACGTACGATGGGCTGGCGATTGCCTGGGCGGCGGTTGAATACATCCACGCACGGCTGCAGGCCAAGACTCTTTTCGCCACGCATTATTTCGAACTCACCGAACTCGCCGACCGGCTTTCGGGAGTGAAGAATTATCACGTCTCGGTGAAAGAAACCGCGAGTGGAATTGTGTTTCTGAGGAAAGTGGAACCGGGCGCGGCAGACCGCAGCTACGGAATCGAAGTGGCGAAGCTGGCAGGATTGCCGAATGAAGTCATTGAGCGGGCGCGTGAAGTGCTGGCAGAACATGAGAGTGCGGAACAACGAGTGACTGAACAGTTGGCCAGCGACGAGTTACGTCCGCGCCCGCCGGCTCAGCTGACTATCTTCACGCCATTGTCGCAGCCGGTTCTCGAAAAACTACGAGAGGTAGACTTGAACCGGTTGACCCCACTCGAAGCGCTGAATCTGTTGGCGGAATTGAAGAAGCAGGTGGATTGAAAAAGACGACATCAATCTCCGGACAGATCGGCCAACTACTCATCGTGGGCTTCGATGGCACCGAGATGTCGCCGCGGCTCCGTACCGTGCTCACGCGGTTGCAGCCTGCGGGAGTGATTCTTTTCGCACGCAATATCGCGAGTGGAGAGCAGACGCACAGGCTGCTTCAGCAATGCCAGTCCTGCGTCTCCACGCGCTTGTTCACCTGCGTGGACATGGAGGGCGGCCGAGTCGATCGCTTTCGCAACGTCACTGGTCCTGCGCCCTCTGCGGCCGACGTCTTCGCAACCAGCAATCGCAAACTCTATCGGAAACATGGGAAGACCATCGGCGAATCTTGCCGCGCCCTGGGTTTCAACACCGACTTCGCTCCGGTTGTGGATCTTGCATGTGAAGCCTCGCGCAAGGTGATGAGTTCTCGTGCGGTCTCTGCCGATCCCAAAGAAGCCACGATTTACGCACGTGAATTTCTCGCTGGGCTGCGCTCTACAGGAGTATTAGGAGCAATCAAACATTTTCCCGGCCTTGGTGAGGCCAACCTCGATACGCACCACGAACTCCCCAATGTGGGGAAGCCGTGGAAGAAGCTGTGGGAGTCAGACATTGCTCCCTATCGCGCCCTCCGTCGGGAAGCTCCATTGATCCTGGTCGGGCACGCTGCGTATCCGGCGGTGACGCGTGATCGAACTCCGGCGTCTTTGTCGAAGAAATGGATTACAGACATCTTGCGTAAGAAGATCGGCTATCGAGGGCTCATAGTTTCTGACGATCTCGAGATGGGAGGCGTGCTGAAAGCCGCGCCCATCGAGCAAGCTGCTGTGGAGCATATTCGCGCGGGTGGTGATCTTTGCCTGATTTGTCATATCGAGGAGCACATCACGCGTTCGTACGAAGCGCTGTTAAGGGAGACGCAGCGCGACGCCAAGTTTGCGCGACGGGCGAAGGAATCGGTGGCGCGTGTGCTGACGTTCAAGACGAAGTCTAAAGAGTTGAGGCGCTCGGGAGCTGCTGCTCCCACTGCGGCCAAGCTTGAGAAGATTTCGCGCCAGTTGTGGGAGTTTAGCGAACAGGTCCGGTTGGCGACGATAAGACGGCAGGATCAGACATGATCGTTGCCGGAGTGATGAGCGGAACCTCCGCCGATGGAATCAATGTCGCCCTGGTCCGCATAACCTCTTCGCGGAACCGAGCGGTGATGCCCGACCTCCGTTTTCTGGCGCACGCGGAGTACCCATACTCGAAGCAAGTTCGCCGGACTGTGTTAGCTGCGATGAGTTCATCCAAGGCCAGTGTGGCAGACTTGGCCAGGTTGAACTTCCTGCTCGCTGAACTTTATGCGGATGCAGTTCTGGCTACGCAGCGCCACTTTCGTCTGAAGGCCGAACTTGTAGGCTGCCACGGTCAGACGCTCTATCACCAGGGCGAGGCTGCTCCGTTTCTGGGACGAAGGCTTGCGGCCACCTGGCAAACTGGCGAGGGTGCAGTCGTGGCTGCACGCGTCGGTGTTCCGGTGGTTTCGGATTTTCGGCCAGCCGACATGGCGGCCGGCGGCAAGGGGGCTCCGCTGGTTCCCTTCCTTGATTTTCTTTTGTACCGTGACAGTCGTGTCGGCCGAATCGTGCAAAACATTGGTGGGATCGCGAACTTGACCGCGATCCCGGCGAGCGCGTCTCCCAAAGAAGTAGTGGCTTTCGACACCGGTCCGGGCAATATGTTGATTGATGCCGTCACGGACCAACTGTTTGGCAAGGCGTTCGATCGCGATGGCAGAATTGCTGGCTCTGGAGCGGTGCTCGATCCTGTGATCAGTGACGTTATGCGTGGGCCATTCTTTCGACGTAAGCCACCCAAGACAGCCGGTCGCGAAGAATTCGGACGCGAATTTGCCCAGAACTTCATCCGTCGGTGCGGGCGCGTCGATAAGAGCGATATCGTTTCCACAGCCACGGCATTGACGGCCAGGTCGATCGCGGATGCGCTTCGACGGTTCGTAATCCATCGAACCGGCACCTACCGGGATTTCATTGTTTCTGGGGGCGGCGCAAGTAATCCGACCCTCATGGCAATGCTGGCGAACGAATTGCGACCGCTTGGCCTGCAGATCCGTACCTCGGATGAATTCGGTCTGCCTTCGGAAGCGAAGGAAGCAGCGGCATTCGCGTTGCTTGCTTTCCAGACATGGAATCGGAAACCGTCGAACGTCCCATCGGCAACCGGAGCAAAGCGGCCCGCGATTCTGGGAAAGATTTCCTATGCGTGAGCGAAAACTCTTTCGCCGCTCTGCGGCGACTGCACAGCCGTGGGCGGCCATACCCACGTGTTCTTTGTTGCTTCGGACTTTTTTCGTTCTCTCAGTCTTGGTTCCTGCGCTCGGCTGTTCGGGCAAGCCCGACCCCAACACTGTGGTGATGGTTATCGAAAACAGCCCCACTAACTTGGATCCACGAGTCGGGCTGGATGGGCAGTCCGAGCGAATCGATGAGTTGCTTTTCGATGACCTGTGTACACGCGACGAGCATTTTAACGTTCAGCCGGGATTAGCGGAGCGTTGGGAAGTCCCAGATCCTCTCACTTACATATTCCATCTGCACCCAGGCGTGAAATTTCACGACGGGCGGCCGCTCGATTCCCGCGACGTAAAGTGGACCTTCGATTCTCTCCTTCAAGGAAAGATTCGCAGCGCCAAGGCAGCCACGTATCGGCCCGTGGATCACATCGATGCTCCGGACAGTTTCACGGTAGTGTTTCATCTGAAGGAACCGTTCGCCCTGCTGTGGAATGTTTCGGACGGCGCCATCGGAATTGTTCCTTACGGCAGTGGCGACGAGACTAGCCGTCATCCCGTCGGCTCTGGTCCGTTCCGCTTCGTTAGTGCTGAACCGGACAAAGAAGTCGTCATCGAGCGCAACGACGACTATTGGGGCCAGAAACCATATCTGGAGCGAGTGCGATTCGCGGTGACTCCGGATGCCACGACTCGTGCGCTCGAATTGCGCAAGGGCAGCGCCGACATTGCGGTCACGTCTCTCACTGGCGACACAGTGCTGGCGCTGGAACGCGAACCGAGCCTGGAGGTGCTGCACGCGCCAGGCACGGTGCTCGGCTATTTAGCATTCAATACGCGCGATCCAATTCTCAAAGATGTGCGGGTACGGCAGGCAGTGGCTTATGCCATCGACAGAATGGCAATCATCCATTATCTGCTGCGCGATTTTGCACGGCCGGCCTACAGTCTTCTTCCGCCCGAGAGTTGGGCGTATAACGCTGATGTCCCGCACTACGACCACAATCCTGAGCGGGCGCGACAATTGCTCGAACAAGCTGGATATCCAGCCGTCAATGGCGTGCGTTTTCATCTCACGATGAAAACCTCGACCGAAGAAAGCCCGCGACTGGTCGCGGCAGTACTGCAGCAGCAATTACGCGAGGTTGGCATCGCCCTGGACATTCGTACATTCGAATTTGCCACTTTCCTTTCCGATGTCATCCGTGGTGAGTACCAACTGCATACTTTGCGCTGGATCGGAGGCAATGAGGATCCCGACATCTTCGAATACGTGTTCCACTCGGCCAAATTCTCGCCCAACGGCGGCAATCGCACTTACTACGCCAACCCGCGCATGGATTTGCTTATAGACCAGGCGCGCGGCGAATCCGATCTGGACGCACGCAAGCAGATCTATGCCGAGATCCAAATAATCCTGTCTGAGGATTTGCCTTACATCAACCTGTGGTACTTCGAGAACGTAATGGTGCACACGCGACGAGTACGAAATCTGACGCTGAACCCGCCGGGAAATTACGACTTTTTGAAAACGGCAGAACTGGCACCTTGATCGTGACATTGGACCAGTCCCAACAGCAGCGCAAGAAAGCAGTTCCAAGACCCCGTGTTACCATCGAACTCTCGGTAAATTTCACGTGCGCATTCTTTTTATCGGTGACATTTTTGGCAGACCGGGACGAACCATCGTCAAGGATCGCCTGTCGGCTCTAGTCAAAGAGCACGCCATTGACCTCGTGCTCGCCAACGGAGAGAACGCAGCTGCCGGTTTCGGCATCACTCCGCCCTTGGCCGAAGATCTTTTCGAGATGGGCATTGACGTTCTTACGACCGGTAACCATATCTGGGATAAGCGCGAGATCATCGACTACTTCAACGCCGCCGACGGGAATCCGCATAGCCCGGCTCGCCGCGTGTTGCGTCCCGCCAATTACCCGCCCGGAATGCCGGGATGGGGTTTCTACGAGGGTCGCAAAGGCAACGTTCCATATGCCGTCATCAATCTGCAAGGACGCGTTTTTATGGCTTCGAACGACGATCCCTTTCGCGTGGCCGACCAGTTGCTGAAGGAAATCAAGGCCAAGGTTATTTTTGTCGACATTCATGCGGAAGCGACTTCAGAAAAGATTTCGCTGGGCTGGTATCTCGACGGACGAGTCACGGTCGTCGTCGGCACTCACACCCATATTCCTACGGCTGATGAGCGTGTGTTGCCGGGCGGCACCGCTTACATCACCGATGTCGGCATGACCGGGCCTTACGACAGTGTCATCGGGGTGAAGAAGGAATTGATCGTAGGCAAATTTCTTAGCAATATGCCGACACGATTCGAGGCAGCGACGGGGGATGTCCGCCTGTGCGCGGTCGTGGTGGATTGCGACGAGCGAACCGGCAAGGCAAGACAAATCACGCGAGTGATGCTGACCTAGAAAACCGGCTTCAGGCTCCAGGCTTCACCAAGTGCGAACAAATCATGAATGAATTTCAGGTTCAGACCCAAGTCTTCAAGTCAAATGGCTTCCAGTGGATGACTGAGGATGCCTATCTCTTCGACATTGATGGCACATTGCTGATCACCCGCGACGGCGTCCATCGCAACGCCCTGCATCAAGCAATGCGCGAGGCATACCGGGTCGACACTACGATTGACGGGATTGCCTATCACGGCAAAACTGACCTAGGGATCTTGCGCGCGGCTCTGGACCGCGTTGGAGTTTCAGGCGACAGCTTCGAAGCAAAACTTCCAGCAGCCCTGGAAATTATCCGCCGCGAGGTGTCAGCGAACGCGCATCGCGTTACGCCCACGGTCTGTGCTGCAATTCCCGACGTGCTCGCTGAATTAAAGGCTGCGGGCAAGTTGCTGGGCGTGGCCTCGGGCAATCTCGAATCCGTCGGCTGGCTCAAGGTCGAAGCAGCCGGACTACGCGAATTTTTTACCTTCGGCTGCTTCACCGATCACCACGAAGGCAGGGCGGACATCTTCCGCCAAGGTGTGATCGAAGTGCAACGCAGGCTGGGTAAATCAGCGACGGTCTGCTTTGTCGGGGACACTCCCGAAGACATCAAGGCGGCTCGTTTGGCAAATTCCAAGATCGTCGCGGTATGTACAGGAATTTTTACCGCTGATGACCTTCGACACTTTGAACCCGATGCCTGCGTGGCCTCATGCTCGGATTTGCTGACCAAGATGGCTCGAGAGTGAGTTCATACGTCGAGAACCCGTTTCAACTTCGCGCGATTGCGCGCTGGCAAATATCGCAGCGCTGCCCGCGCCAACGCCAGATAGACATCCGTTGCCTCGGGGACTTTTCTCAGGACCTGCAGATGCTTGCGCACGATCTCCGCATCGCCCCGTACGATGGGCCCGCTGAACGCTCCAGCCCCTCCGAGCGCCGCGTAGTTCGCAATAGTTTGTCTCACGATCGGAATCGTCTTCTTGCGAGCCTCCACCGCGGACAGCCCGGCCTTGCGAGCCAATTGTCCCGCAGTCACTAGCATCGCCACGAGCAATGGTGAAGCAAATGCTCCCCACGCATGGTAAGCGGCCTTGTGTTGCTTGCGAATCGTGAAGGCTTCACCACCAAGAGCCCGCACGATCTGCCGCGCGGAGCGAACCGCCGCCGCATCGCCTTCCATCGCAAAGGGCACTCCCCTGAGCGACGGCATCGAGCCAGTCACGAATGTCATCAGAGGATGAACCGAGGCTACCGCCGCTCCACGCTGGCGCAAGGACTTCAGTTCGTTGCTAGCCAGGGCACCGCTCGAATGGAACACAATTTTTTTCGTCCAGTCAACAACCGAAGCAAGCTGGCGTGCCGACGCCGCAATCTCACGATCCGGCACACAGAACCATACAAGATCGGCATCCAGACGAGCGCGGTCGCTGGTCGAGGAGTGCGCCTTGACTCTTCGAGCCAAATCACCGGCCTTCCGTTTTGACGCAGCGCTGCTGCGCGACACGATTTCTGAGATCGTGTATCCCACTCGCTTTAGCTCCAGCGCCAGCGCTCTGCCGAGTCTTCCCGGGCCGACAATCGCAATCCGTGGTTTCGCTGCCATCGCGGGCAGCATATCAGGGGGATTGCTGTAGTGACAAAATCTCTGCGCAACCCAGTGTCGCCCTCGTCGCTTATATTGTTGGTATGCCGAAATCATCCCATTCCAAGACCAAAGCTCGCGTTCTTTCTTCTGTCGAAGCCTACCGTGGCCCCGCCTTTTGGGTCACCACCGATCAGGTGTTGGAACCCACCGGTGTGCGTGGACGTCGCGACATCGTGCGCCACACCGGCTCGGTCGTGATTCTTGCGGTTGATGAAAGCCATTCCGAACCTCACCTGCTGCTGGTGCGCCAGTATCGCCATGCTGCCCAGCAGTATCTCTGGGAGCTCTGCGCCGGTCGCATCGATAAAGGAGAAAACGAGTTGACGGCGGCGAAACGTGAACTGCTCGAGGAAACCGGCTATGCCGCCGCCCGCTGGAAGCGAATCCTGAAGTTTTATGCGAGCCCCGGTTTTGTTGCCGAAACCATGTCCATTTATTTGGCGACGGGCCTGCGTCCCGGCATCGCGCAGCCGGAGGAAGATGAAGTCATCGAGACGAAATTTTTTCCTCTGCGCGTCGCCGTCCGCATGGTAATGGCCGGTCGCATTCACGATGGCAAGACGATCTCAGGCGTGCTCTGGCTGGCTCAGGAATGCGGCCGCCCCCAAGAAACGTAAATAGCCACTCGCTTGTGTTCTCCCATGTTTCGTTCCTCTTGACAGCCTCTTCGAGTAGCCGGAAAATGGCAGGAAAATCGGAGGGCATGGATTGGATTCAGGAAAGTTCTGTGCCCCAGGGGGCGTAAGTGGAACGCTTGAAAGGTACGGTAAAGTGGTTCAACAATGCCAAAGGATATGGATTTATCGGCCGGGATGACGGAGCCGACGTGTTTGTCCATTACAGCGCAATTACGTCGGAAGGATATAAAAGCCTGCAAGAGGGGGATCAGGTAGAGTTTGAGATAACCCAGGGACCCAAGGGTCCGCAGGCTTCGAATGTTACAAAGGCTTCGTAAAGTAACACATTAAGCTGCAGAGAACTGCCTCACGAGATCGTGGCTGGCTCGGCACTTCGCTGGCTCCGCGCGTCTGTCGTTTCATTTCCGACAAGTCCGGTTGGGTCCGGTTTTTCTTTTCCAACCCTGCTTTACGAATCTCATAGAACATCCAAACGGTATCGAAGCCGTCTTCGGTAATTTGACGCGTCCGCTTTTTCGGTCTATCTGTATTGGCGCGCCACATGTCCAAACGTATCTTTTTGCTGATCACGGTGCTCGCCGCGCTGCTAGCCTCTGCGTTGGCGAAGCCCGAAAACTGGCTGAAGGTTCGCAGCCCGCATTTTATCGTCCTCTGCAACGCTGGCGAGAAGCCTGGCCGACATGTCGCTGGCCAGTTCGAGCGCATGCGCCTAGTTTTTCACGCCGAGTTCCCAGAAGCTCGCGTTGATCCCGGAACTCCCATCATCGTGCTTGCTGTTAGGGATAAAAAGGACTTCCAGATGCTCGAACCGGAAGCTTATTTGGCGAAGGGTCAGATGGAGCTCGCTGGCCTCTTCTTGCGAGCTCCCGATAAGAACTACATTCTGATGCGGCTGGATGCCGAGGGTTTACATCCCTACGCGACGGTTTATCACGAATACACACATCTGCTTTGGAGCCCGGCTGAGCGGTGGCTGCCGCTCTGGCTCAACGAGGGTTTGGCTGAGTTCTATCAAAACACGGACATACGAGACAAAGACGTGACCTTAGGACAACCGAGCCCGGAAAACCTTTCTATTTTGAGCCACGAACGCCTGATGCCGCTTGCGACTCTCTTCTCTGTCGACCAAAATTCACCCTACTACCACGAGGGCGGAAAAGGCTCCATTTTTTATGCCGAATCATGGGCCCTCACTCACTATCTCCGGGTAAAGGAACGCCAGGAAAACAGACACTTCTTGGATGACTACGTGCAACTGGTAAGCCAGAAAGTGGACGCCGTCACCGCTGGGACGCGCGCTTTCGGAGATTTGAAGCAACTGCAGGCGGCGCTCGAAAAATATGTCGCACGAGTTTTCTATGAGTTCAAGGGACCACTTGCAACTGAAGTTGACGAAGCGTCATTCAAGGTACAAAGCCTCAGCTCGATCCAGGCGGATGCGGTGCGCGCGGACTTTCTGGTTTACAACCAGCGTATAAAGGATGCGAAGCCTCTGCTTGAAAGCGTCCTTCGCGATGATCCGAGCAACGCGTCGGCCCATGAAACCATGGGATACCTGGAGTTCCGCCAGGGCAATCTCGCCGAAGCCAGGAAATGGTACGAGCAGGCGGTAAAGCTGAATTCCCAAAGTTTTCTGGCCTACTATTATTTCGCGGCCATTACGATGAATGGTGGACAACTCGACTCCGACAACAAATCGCAAGTCGAAAGCAGCCTGCGAACAGCCATCAAACTCAATCCTTCCTTTGCCCCAGCCTACGATCAGCTGGCAGTCTTTTACGGAATGCGGCGCGAGAATCTCGACGAAGCTCACACCCTGGTCCTGAACGCAGTGCAATTGGAACCTGGCAATCTTCACTACCGGCTGAGCACGGCCAATATTTTGCTGCAAATGCAGCGTCCCACCGACGCCATCGCCGTCCTCCAGAACGCCGCGAGTCTGGCCAAGACCCCCGACGAGGTCAGCTCGGTCCAGAATCTGCTGGAGGCAGCCCAGCAATTTCAAGCGTCACGCGAGCAAATGGAACAATCCCGCGCAACGCAGGGAATTCAATCTAGCAGTACTGAGGGTCAATCTTCAGCGCAGGCAACGCTCGGCACTTCCAAACAACCCGCGCCTGAAGAGCCGCATGGGCCGCGCCACGGGGTAAAGGGTACGATTAAAGATGTGCAATGCTCCCTGCCCGCGATCATGGAACTGAAAGTCGAGGGCGATGGCAAGACGCTTCCCCTCCATAGCAATAACTACTTCAAAATTCAGTTCTCTGCTTTGAACTTCACGCCCGGCGGCGAACTTCATCCTTGTACCGATTTGGAGGGCATGAAGGCGAACGTAGAGTTTTTCGAAGCCTCTGGCAAATCCAGTGAAGGCCAGATTTTTTCCATCGAACTCAGGAAATAGGAAGCGTCGTCATTGAGTGCATGGCGAAACCGGAGATTCCTCGTCGCCTCACTCCTCGGAATGACAGAGAGTAGTGGGTCGATCAGGATGACTGGTTAGAAGACGTTGCTAGAAGACCAGGGCCTCACGCATCCCCTCGAAGTGAATTTCCAAGAGAGTGCGCGATCCGTCAGGATTTCTTCTGTACATGTACGCGTTACGCGGGAATTTGGCATCATGTTTCACCCATTTCCCGTCTGCTTCCGCAACCGTTAAGTTGTTGTGCTGAAATTTGACCGTCGCGTTCCCGACGTACGATTCCCAACGGATTATGTAATCTCCCTCAGGGGTACGCGCACCGGCAAGCACCACCGGGGAACCTAGCGTAAAGTCCCGCGAGCCTCTTACGAAGGTTCGTGGCTTGAACCCGCTCGAAACCAGATTGTCGTGCGTGGATTTGGCGTTATTCTCATCGCCGTAGGGACCTACAAGTACGTGGTAGGAATTCGTCCACAGGAAACCCTTCTGAACGGCGGTTACGGGAAACCCGAGTTGCGCCAGCTTGTCGGTTTCATCGTGAGCCTGCGATGGATTCTTGAATTTGCCTACTTCGAAGAAGAGTTCTGAAGTCGCGGTTGCATTCGCTGCCGGATTCGTCGGTCCAGACTCTTCCGTGCGCACAGCCGATTGGGAAGCGGGTTGCGCCGCGGGTGGACTGGCAGGTTGCTGCTTCAGAGTCGTGTCGAGTTTAGCCGGAATCAGATTGGACGCGGTCGCGACGGTGGGCGGGGGCGCGGTCGTTGGGACGGAAGGTGTCGTCGCCTTCAACGAAGTCGGCGTAGTGGCAGCCGTGGCAGCGGGTTTGGGAGTCGGATTGCTAACGCTGCTGGGCGTAGCCGGGGGCGGAGTTGATAACGGTTCAACTGTCTCAGCCTTCGCTTGCTGAAGCTTCCCGGGGTTCGATGAAGGTTGTGGCGCGAGCTTTTCGGGTTGTGGCAGTACCTTCTCAGCTTGCGGAGCAGGAGCCGGCACCGGCACCGGCGCCGCTGAGATCGTCTTCTGCTCTGCTAACACCGCCTGTGCCGCTGGCTGCACGATCTGCGGCGCTGGGGAGACTATCGCCGGCGCTGGCGGCGTCGGTTGCGGCTCCGGCGACACAACCGGAGACGCTGCTTGCACGGCTGAGATCTGCGGTTCCGGTTTCGCCGCAAACCGCTCTCCCAAGTGTATGAGCCACACCCCAACTTCGCGGCGATAACCGTTAAATAAGAACCCACCCGCTACCAAAACCGAAACCATGAGCCCGGTGGCCAAGCCTCGTGAGAAACCGCTCAATTGAATCGGTATTCTGGCCTCCGGTGAGCTGGGCGTAGCCTTTGTGTTCCAGGAGCCGTTAAACGGCGGAACTGTGCGCGGCGATGTCGCTGCTGCGCCAGCGTCAGCCGGGAGTGGTGTCGAAGGTTGATTGATCCAATCGCGAATTTTTTCGCGGGCTTCCGCGGGCAGTGCAGTGAACCGCAGGCCTCCCTTTTGCGTTTCATCCGTCCACGCCAGCGTGCCGTCGGCTTCGATTCGCTGATTCTGGTCCGAGAACCAGAAGCGGATCTTTCCATTATTTCCATTGGGTTTAATCGGATCATAGGAGTGAAAGCACAGTCCTCCATCCGAAACATTCAACACGATGCCGCCGTTGTCCGGCTCGATGTTGATGTAGGCGTGCCTCTCCATTGTCGTCCGTGCAGTTTGGCGTCGTTCCGGGCCTGTCATTGCACCACCAATGAGTAGAGAGAAATTTATGGGTAATCGCAACGCGTGCAGCAATCGAGTCCGTTCAAAAAGCGGCGAACCGACCTGCAGCAGGTGACTTACGTCGGAATCTCTAGTTTTGACTTTCCGACAGAGCCGTAATATACACCCGACCGCCCCGGCGCACAATATTTAGCTCATCAGCTCACGTCAGGGTGGGCCTCGGCCTGATTCCCTTCACGGACAACCAACAACCTGGCCTCTCAGGTACGCCAAGTGGGATTGACCGGAATCTCTTTCTGACCTGTACACCGAAACGCCCGTGGCGCGCCAACAGTCGTTGAAGGTCCCAGCGCAGGCGTTACTAGTGAAACTGCTAGTTGTATCTCTTAACGTAACGGTTTAGTTCTTGACGGCTAGCAAAAATGCTAGTTGCGTGCCGTTAGGCGAGGGCCGCGGAGGGAGATGCTGATCCGACTCGTCTCCAGGTAACTGTGCCCATCTCGCCTTGGCCCACCGACGGGGTCCATTACCTTTGCGAGTCCTCAAATCTCAATTAGGACCGAACTGCATTAATAGCGCGGCGTCGAACGCAGCGCCCTGTTCTGCCCGACCCGTGTACCAACGGCAGTTCAGCAAATCCGCACAGAATTCCTGCTCTGGGAGAAAGCATGCCTGCCATATCTCCTAGGCTAGGATCGCGGCTTTTTTCGTGGCCGGCTATCGCTTTCGCCCTGCTGGTAGCTCAGGCAGTTCTGTCGCTCACGCTCAAGCAAGGCCCCATCCTGGTTGCATTCTGCGAAATCACCTATCTCCTTTTGCTCCTCTTGGCCAGCGGCGTGGCCGCCGTCAATGCAGTTCGGAGCAGGCAAACTATCCGGTTATTCTGGTTATTCCTGGCAGGGGCATTTGGCCTGTGGGCGCTGGTCCCGTGTTCTTGGTTTTACAGCGTGGTCCTGCACGGCAAGATTCCCGCCTTCTTGTTCGACAATCCTCCATTATTTCTGCACATCGTGTTGATGATGGCGGCCGTGGCGTCGCGCCCCCATTTACGATTACCCAGTCACAGGCCGTATCGGGCCACGTTCAACTTTCTCGTCTTACTCTTCGTTTGGGTCTTTGCCTACGCCTACCTCCTGTTTCCTTACCAGTATGGGTCGCAGCCGTCGGCCATGATCTTGCGCTTTGAGGGTCTTTACTTCACGGAAAATCTCTTGCTCCTCGGAGTTCTGGGCATGGTGATCTTTCGATCCCAACCTCCCTGGAAGTCTATCTATTCGCATCTATTCGCGGCGTCTGCCTTGTATGCGTTCGGTTCATTGGCTGCAAACGTCGTCTGGGCTTTGAAGGACCCTTCGGGCGATTTGACCGGAACCTCTTTCCCCGCCGCAAGAGGTTTAATCGGAATGGTTTTCACGGCTGCCATCTCGTGGTTCGTATGGATCGGTCTGCAGGGCCAGAGACTGGCACCGCAGCTGGCGCAGACCGTTCAATTGGACACCACGGACACGACGTACAGCTCTGTTCTGGCTATGCTCGCCGTGCTTGCCGTCCCGATTGTCGGCGTCTGGGAACTGTTCCGCACCGACGAACCGTTTGGCACCCATGAGATTCGCCTGTTTTTGGTAATGGTCGCCGGGGTCGTCTTAGCCGTCGCCGTCTTCATCCAGGATTATCTTGCCAACCGCGAGTTCACTTCCGATGTCAGCGTAGCCCACGACCGGCTTCGCCTGGCTATGGAATCCAGCAAATCAACCGGGTGGGATTGGAACTTGAAGACCGGACAAAACATTTGGTTCGGTGACCTGGGGACCATATTCGGCATCGAGGGCGACTCCTATCTTCCGGGCGAGCAGGAATTTTATGAGCGGGTGCATCCCGACGATCGGGAGCGCGTTTCGAAAGCGCTCGCCGATGCGATGCAAAACCAGAAGCCGTACGCCGCAGAATTTCGCGTAGTGCGAGCGGACGGGACGATACGCTGGGTCACAGACCGGGGCAAGTTTTACTACGCTGCCAACGGTAATCCCGAACGTGCCTTAGGGATCGGCTTGGACGTCACTGAGCGTAAGCAGGCCGAGGAAGCACGGTTGCAGAAAGAGGCGGAGCTAAGAAAGACCGAGCACCTGGCCAAGGTAGGCGCCTGGCAGTGGGACCCGGAAAAGGACACGGTTACGTGGTCGGAAGAACTTTATCGAATCGCTGGTCTCGATCCCAATCAACCAGCCCCCAACTATAAGGAACACCCGAAGCTCTACACGGCAGAAAGCTGGAAACGTGTGCAGAATGCCGTAGAGGAAGCCTTGCGGAGTGGAGCCCCGTACGAACTCGATCTCGAGATGGTCCGACCTGATGGAAGCACGAGATGGCTCATCGCTCGGGGCGAAGCAAAACGCGATGACACCGGCCGCGTCGTCCAGCTTCGTGGCACGGTTCACGATATCACCGAGCGTAAACGGGCGGAAGACGCGATGCGGGAGAGCGAAGAACGCTTCCGCTTAGTGTCAAACACGGCTCCTGTCCTGATCTGGATGTCGGGCACCGACAAGCTGTGCACCTATTTCAATAAGCCCTGGCTCGACTTTACAGGCCAGTCAATTGAGTCACAGGTTGGAAACGGCTGGGCGGAAGGGGTTCACGCCGAAGATCTGCAGAAGTGCCTGAACACCTACACCCAGGCTTTTGATAAGCGAGAGGACTTCAGAATGGAGTATCGGCTGCGTCGGCACGATGGCGAATATCGCTGGATTCTCGACATTGGGGTGCCGAGATTCAATCCCGACCGTTCATTTGCCGGTTACATCGGATCGTGCATGGATGTTACCGAGCGCAAGCTTGCAGAAGAAGCGCTTTCCAATGTCAGCAGCAGGTTGATTGAGGCGCAGGAACAGGAGCGCACCCGGATCGCAAGGGACCTGCACGACGACATCAATCAACGGCTGGCATTGCTCGCCATCGAGCTTGAACGACTCAAGATGGACGTGCCTGACCTGAGCGTTGAACTCCTCAGCCGCGTGGACGAATTACGGAAATACACAGCTGACATCGCCAGCGATATCCAAGCCTTGTCCCATCAGTTGCATTCTCCCCGGCTGGAATATCTCGGCGTAGTTGCGGCCATGCGAGGCTTTTGCCAGGAATTCGGCGAGAAGCAAAAGCTTGAAATTGACTTCAAGAGCCATGATCTTCCCACGCCGGTGCCGTCGGACATTTCACTCTGCCTGTTCCGAGTTCTGCAGGAAGCCTTGCACAACGCCGCGAAGCACAGCGGCGCAAAGCACTTCGTGGTGCAGTTTTGGGGAACACCGGGTGAGATTCATCTCACGATTTGCGACACCGGAATGGGCTTTGACCTTGGAGCAGCGATGAAGGGCCGAGGTCTGGGTCTGGTCAGCATGCAGGAACGAGTCAGGCTGGTGAACGGCACGATCTCGATTGCTTCGAAGTTGACGCGCGGCACGGAGATCACCGTTCGGGTTCCAGTGAAAGTGGTCGCCACAAATGAGACTAAGCCCGCTGGCGTGAACTTAGCGTTTTCCCGCGCCGGTTAGTATGCATTGATGCAGTTCCGCTCCGACGTTTTTCCCGACTTTGCCTTCTGTTTCTCTGAATTTCGCTCTCGAACATCAGTCGGAAATTTATGAAGCGCGTTCTCACACTGTTCCTTTTGTTGTTATCAGACGCCTTGCTGGGCGCGCAGACATTCCGCGGCTCTATCAATGGCACTGTCACCGACCCGTCCGGCGCGTTTGTTCCGAATGCTCAAGTACAAGCCATCGAGACAGCAACCAATGTGAACCACAACACGGTCACTACCGCGGACGGCCAGTTCTCCGTGCAGGACCTTCCTCTTGGCGACTATAAGATCACTGTGACGGCTTATGGATTTGCCCCCTACACCGCAGATCGGGTGCGAGTAACGGCGGGCTCCATTTACACCTTACCGGTGAACCTTTCGCTGGCGCAGGAGAACAGATCGCTGGAAGTGTCGGCCGCCCTGCTCACCGTCGACGCCACCACCGCAACTCAAAGCGATTCAATCCCGGAAGAAGCTCTACAAAACATGCCGCTCAATGGCCGGGACTTCACTCAATTGATCGCCATAGCGCCGGGTTACGGAGGCTACTCAATCAACGGAGGCGGCACAATCAACGGGGCTCGGAACAACGGAGTCAACTGGCAACTGGACGGAACGGATAACAATGACTTCTGGTATAACATTCCCGCGATCAATCAGGGTGGCGTCTCGGGAATCGCTGGCGTGGTAATGCCCATTGACGCCATTGAGGAATTCTCTACGCAGACCGAGTCGACCGCGGAATCCGGACGCGACGCCGGAGGCACTGTCAACGTTGTCCTCAAGGCCGGCACCAATCAAGTGCACGGAACGGCATACTATTACAACCGCAACGAGTTCTATGCGGCGCGCTCACCTTTCTTCACGCCAACTCCGGAGTTTCCGAGAGCGCCCAGACTCCGCAATGAAAACTACGGATTCACCGTGGGTGCGCCGATCATCAAGAATAAGACATTCCTTTTTGTCGGCTTTGAAAAGCAGAACTACATTTTCGGACTAACGGGTCTGGCTACCGAACCGTCGTCGGCATGGATTCAGAGCGCTCAGAGCTTGCTGACGAAATACAATGTCCCTCAAAGCACCCTTTCGACGACCCTGTTCTCAACCCTGTGGCCAAGTTCGATCAGTTCCCTGCCCGGCACCCTCAGCAACTTCTTCGGCAACGACCCCGCCACTGGATACAGCTACAACTACGTGGCAAAGCTGGATCACAATTTCAGCGACAAGGAACATCTGTCGGGACACTGGTTCATGGGACAAGGAAACCAAATCCAGCCGCCCGGTGCGGCCTTGGTGCTGGTCGAGGCGAGTTCCAATCTCGGCTACTATTTTGAGGCCGCTCCCATCCGCGTGGAGAACTACTCTGCGGTATTAGACTCGCAGCTCACGCCCAAGTTGAGCAATCAGGCGCTCTTCGGAGTCAGCTATTTCAATCAGGTATTTCACGATGCCAACAACAGTTTCGATACGAAAGCCCTGGGTCTGTACCTCAGCCCGGACGCGCTGATTAACGGTCAGCCCATTCTCGGCGCCCCGAATATTGTCATCTCCGGGTTCGATCAGGTGGGGATCACGCCGCCAGAAGGCCGCAACGACATCACCGGTCACCTGACGGACATCGTTTCCTACGTTACCGGCACGCATGAGCTGCGCTTCGGAGGGGAAGTGCGTCAGGGGCGAGTGGACGAGTTCTATTTCCGGCGCTCACTGGGGAGTTTCAACTTCGATGGTACACAAGGACCATGGGCGGGAACGTGCCCTGCGGCCAATGCCCAATGCTCAAATACGCTGGCTCTGGCGGACTTTGTGGCTGGGGATGTAAGCTCATCCTCGATCGCTGTGGGAAATGCGGAGCGGCATGTCTTGGTCAACTCATTCGCTCTGTTCGGGCAGGATGCGTGGCGTGCGACACCAAACCTGACTTTGAATCTAGGGCTTCGCTACGAATACGCCGGCCCTTTGCACAATGGCGACAACAATCTCCCGGTCTTCATACCGGGCAGGGGCTTAGTCATCCAGGGAGATGGTATCGGTTCCATCTACCCGGCGGACAAAAACAACTTCGCGCCAAGATTCGGTTTTGCCTATCAGCCCGGGCATAGCGATAACGTCGTGGTGCGGGGCGGATTCGGCGTCTTCTACGAGCAGACCGCGATTAGTCCGTTCCTCGACAATCGTCCGCCAAATGCCGCTGCCAACGGATTGGAAAACAATCCGGCAGGTCCGGACGCAGTCGACAACTACAGCCGGAATGCCTATAACTGGCAGACCGTTCAGCAGGGCGGCCAATCGATCTTCCCGGGAGTTGTGACTTGCGCAAGCCTGAACTACACGCTTGAGCCAGGGTGCGGTATTCCGAATCCGGTGACCGGAGCCAATATCTATAACGTCTTCTCGGTCGGCCGAAATTTCCGCACGCCTTATTACCTGAACTATGACCTGCAAGTGGAGAAAGGTTTCGGGAACGTCGCCGTATTGCAGGTGGGCTACACCGGCAGTCTGGGACGCAAGCTGACCGTCACGGAAAACATTAATCAGAATGGCACATTCAACGCTCAGTATCCCAACGTCGGCTCCATCAACCAATTCAATAGCGCGGTGACCTCAAACTACAACGCCCTGCAGAGCGTGCTGAAGATACGATCCTGGCATGGCTTTACCTCCCAGTTCGCCTACACCTGGGCCCACGCTCTGGATGAGGCAACCGAGTTCCGCGGCGTGATTCCCCTAGACGGCACCAATCTGAATCAGGAGTACGGAAACGGCGACTTCGACACACGCCAAAACTTCACCGGTTATTGGACGTACGATATTCCCGGCTCTTCACACGGGCCGAAAATCCTTTCGCATGGCTGGCAGTTAAGCGGACTCTTGTCGTTCCACTCTGGACAACCGTTTAATTTCCCCGGGCCGGGCGCGTCTGGCAGCCAGCGCCCCGGCCTGAACCTGATCGGCGATCCATTTGCCGGCATTTCGCACGCCTTCAGCGCGGCCACCGGCGAGCAATGGGTTAATCCTGCTGCATTCTGTGTGCCTTCGCCGACCTGCTTGCCGGACGATCCGAATGGCGATCTTTCGCGCAATAAGTTTTACGGGCCGGGCTTTGCCGATGTGGACGTCTCCGTCATCAAGAATATTCCAATTACCGAGCGTTTCAAGTTACAGCTTCGGGCGGAAATGTTTAACGTCTTCAATCGGATTAATCTCGCGACCGGAGGAGGCTCGGTAGGATCCAGTGGATATGTTACCGACACCATCGGCGATTTCTTCGGTGGTCCCGGTATTGGACCGGGCGAACCGTTCAACATGCAGCTTGCGGGAAAGGTTATTTTCTAGCCCGGAAACCAGGTACAACTTTGTCGGTCGTACCTATTCTCCGCGAGCTTCAGAAAAGGTAAGATGCAGTGTCTCAGCGCAACGAGTTCACCAGCCCGGTGAGCCGTCGATGCGGACGCTGGAAACGGAAAAGAAAGAGGGGCGCATGAAACTGAGAGTGTTTATCCTTTGCGCAATTTGTGTCGGGATAGCAA
>Ga0207048_10029_pt1 | contig 45437 bp, 37 predicted proteins | sample Alteio_BWMinCont_65_FD_153301 | JGI IMG/M metagenome (GOLD analysis project Ga0207048, IMG submission 153301) | Enriched cells from forest soil in Barre Woods Harvard Forest LTER site, Petersham, Massachusetts, United States -... | ecosystem: Environmental > Terrestrial > Soil > Temperate forest >...
TACGGGGCTACTTGAGAATGAGAACCCTGTGGTCCCGCCGGAAACGCCAACGCTCGTGACAGTTCCATTCGCCGGTGTTGACCACGTCAAACCGCCTGATGTCGTGCTATATGTCAGCACTTGCCCAACGGTACCTGCCGTCGCGGGCCATGAATATGCAACGTTATTGATCTTCGCAAGATTGCCCGTGAGCGTTAACGTGCCCCCGATAACGCCGTTGCCTGAAATGTTAAAATTCGAACTTGCTTGCGGGCTGGTGGTATTCTGTATATAATTTGATGAGCCTGCAGAAGGATTGAAACTCGTCGGCACACCTGTTAATTGAGTCCATCCGATGCTCAAATAACTATCCAGTGTCGTAGCAACCGATGAAAGCGATTCATAACCGACGACACCCGCGGCTCCATTGTTGACAAGAAAATTTACAGGTGAAGTATTGCTTGACAGCCCCGGCAATGTAACAGAGTTGGATGCCGCGAATGCGCCGCCTACTGTGCCCGCGCCGCTGATCTTAAATCCAGCGCTCTGCGCTGCGCTCGTCTGGTTTTGAATGTAATTACCAGAACCGCCGCCGAGATTAGCGCCGTTTATGGTATTTGACACACTGGAATTGATTGCAGTCGCAATGGAACTGCCCGCGCCTGTTTGAACACTGTTGACTTTCGTAACGCCTGTGTTTGATATTGAAATGTCACCGGTAACTGATTCAAATACAGGTGCAGTTATTGTTGACTGCCCGATGAGGATTGTTCCAGCCGCAGGCGCATGCGAAGTCGCTTGCCCAAAATCAATATTCGGCGTTGAACCGCCACTGCTGTATAACGGCACGCTCGCCGTAACACTTGTAACGCCTGTATTGGAAATTGTGACCGCGCCGTTCGACGTTGTTACATTTATTCCCGCTCCCGAACCGGAAACGGAAGAAATACCCGTGTTTATCGTCGTCGGCGTCCATTTGCTGGTCGCGGAATTGTATTGCAACACCTGATTGCTCGTCGGTGCGGTCGTAGAGACCGAAACACCCTGCAGTCCGACAACCGTCATGGCGCCACTCCCGCTGCTTGCGCTCGATACGTCGCCGCTGACCGGCTCGAATGCCGCACTTGAACTTGTTCCTTGCGCGACGAGAATTTCGCCCGCCGCTGCCGTTGCAAAACCGATAGTCGTGCAAGAACTCGATGTCGACGCGGTTATCGGCGACGTGACGCCGGAAATTGTTAACGCTGTACAACCGCAACCGCTACTGCCATCATCAAGTGTTGTCGTTTTTGAGCTTTTGCCGCCATTTATAGCTGCTTGGGAACCGAAAACAATTGTATTCGAAGTCGGGTCAAATGCTACAGAGGTTGCGCCACTGCCCGTTATATTAAGTACTGTGCCTTGTGCGGTTACAGGAATACCGTTGACTGCGATGCCGGAAACATAATTCGCGCCGATTTTTTCTGCAGTGATAGAGCCATCGGCAATTTTGGAAGATGTTACCGCGCCATCAGTGATTTTGGCAGTACTGATCGAATTATTAGCGACACTTAGCGCATAAGGAGAAGCGGAAAACTGCGTTAACGGTTTTACTTCGTCCTGTCCGGTAACCTGTATGCCAAGCCATAACGGCTGGGACATAAAGTCTGAGCCGGGGAGTGGAACATTCCCGGTTCCGAGATACATATTGAATAAACCCGATTGGACTACGACGGCAAAGGTATCTTGCCATGCTTTTTGCGTTCCCAGCGAATCGGAATATAGCCGCATGATTACGGTATAGATTCCATCAGCAGCAGGTTTGCCCTGGGGATCGGTGAGTAATCCCTGGTAACTGATCACATGCGGAACGTCCCTCGTTGCGGGCGTTTGCGACGTGGCTGTCTGCGCGCTAATAAGAACGAATGCAAGCGCTGAAATCACAAGTGATTGCAGCGAAGAGCAGCGTTTCATGAGATGACTCATAAGGTACAAATAATAAGAAAGTGATTGACATATTGCACGTATTTTCCTATATTTGCCCTTGCGGGCAATGTAGGATTGCATAAAGCAGTTCGCGTTGTTCTTTCAAGGTCCGGCGCAAACTCTTTGCTGATAACTCATTGTCTTGTCTTGGGAGGAACGAATGCAATCATCGTTCCTCTTTTTATTCTACCCTTCCTTAAGCATCTCCCCCGCGGGACATAACGTCCCATCCCGCCCGATAATCGTAAACGTACTAATGTAAAACCGCTCGCCGTTAAAAAACGATCGAGCATAAATTCCAAAAAAATTATTATGTAACAACGCCCATAACAACGTCAAAGACACTTCCGGCATGCCGAGATTAGAAAAGCTTTTCATCCCATCGCCGCGAACAGCGGCAAGTGAATAAAATAATACAAGAAAATAACTGGAAAGGTCCGCCGAAATGGCGTTCTGGGCGATGGTTTTCGCAAAATAGAGCGAGACTAAAAGGGAATAAAAATTATCAACCGCAGAAGATGCGGCGGGTATACCGTGGGTGCCGATTGAAGTTTCGGCGGCATAACGAATCACTGGACTCGCGCGATGCATGAGTAATTCGTTCCGATTTATATAAGGCAGACTCATTGGTTTTTCGCCAACGTATTGGTACGGTGATACTGAAAGACAGAACACAGTTAATAAGGCAAAACGCGAAAACGACTTAGAAGAACGACTTCAGAAAAACAAAAACGTCACAGACTCAAAAAACCGATTAATATTTCAGATGAATTTTTTCTTCAGAAAAATATTATCTGAATTATGAGGTGCAAATTTACTGTAAGAAACATTCGCCAATGTTAAGTGATTGTTAAATTTTTGTTATTTTTTAACGTAATGGCGAAATTAAGTCTCGAAATTTTTGGAAAAAACGATGTTCCCATAACGAAATCGAGTCTAATCTATCATCAAAAATTAACACAAAAATACAAAATAAAAACAGCCTTGATGTTACCGCACTGTTATTTTATTGTTATTTTTTGACGAAATGCAGAACTAAGAAAGAACAATTCAATACACCATAACTGTATTTCCACCAATCTCCTGCGCGCGTTCGAGCGCCTGCAACGCCCCATTGACAAGATCAACGTGCGTTGCGGAATGACGTGCGCCGCAAATCCCCGCACTCGCGGTAAAAGTCGCCTTTTTTGTCCCAATTGCCAATACAGCGCTTGCAATATCTTTGCGCGCTTTTTCTGCCCACAGATAGGCGTCCTCGTCTGTTTTTCCGGCAAGCACAACGCCGATGGTGTTCGCATCATATCTCCCGAGAACATCATACATGCGCGTATGTGGTGAAACGATCTTTGCAATCGAAGCGACGACCGGGTCGATGCTGTCGGCACCTGCTTTCTCCGCCGCGCCGCGGGGATTATCAATGCCGAATACTACGAACGACAGCTGTTCTTTCAAGTCTGACGCGCGCGTAATGTCTTCATCGAGCCTGCTGAGAAGATATCGCCTATTATAGATTCCTGTACGCTCATCGGTCATCAACTGCTCGTCAATCATTTTATTCAGGTGGAACGATTCGATCATCGCCGCGGCTGTTTGCGCAAGAATAACAAGCATGTCGGCGTCATGCTGGGTAAAATTGTTTTTTGCAGAATGTTCGATGCAGATTGCTCCGTAACTGCGAAGCGACGTGCTCAACGGCAGGCATAAGAACGAACCTCCCGCACCGGCATTCTCTTCCGGATGGAATCGAACTTCATTCGTCGCGTCGCCGATTATCATAGGCTTCCCGCTGCATATTACTGTACCTACAATAGACCGCTGTAAATCAATAATCCGCCCAATACCTTCGTACGGCAGACCACGGCGAGCGTCGCCAATCTGCAACGTCCAATCTCCGGTGTTATCGTCAAACATCGTCGCGCACGCCCACTCCCACTCAACAATCTCCTCCGCGACATTCAGAAGCGTCCGCGCAATCTTTTCATCATTTGCGATATGTGGCGGCAAGGCTGTGCGCAATTTTTCTACGGCGCGCACGGCGCGGGCGCTTAGATGCAAATCATACTTATCTGTATATCCGCGAATAAGACCTGAGATGATTTTTGTGAAATGTCCGAGGACTTGCACAGTCCGTGCATCAAATGCTTCTTCAGATTTCGCGTCAAGCGCGAGAACGGCGACAATATCACGGTTAAAATATACCGGCACACCTGCAAAAGAGCGAACGCCGTTCGGCTGTCGATAATAACACAGCAAGTCCAACTCTGCGCCCGGGCTTATTTCCGTCAGTACTTCGGGTAATCCGGATTGTGCAATCTGGCTGACAATATCGCGACCAAGTGGAATTTTTCGCTGCGTCGCCATTGTTTCGCTCTCGGTGATTTTTGCTTCAACGATCATCCGCCCCCCTGGATTGTCAATCCAGAAAAAGACAGTCGAATAGGACGGCACTACTTCGCGGATAGTGCGCAATACGCGATGCAACAACCAATCGAATTCATTCCGCGGTTCTCCATGATGTTCATCAGAAGTAAAATCGAATAAATCGGCGATAGAGATATTCAACTCTTTCCGCTTATGCCCTACCCCCGGTTTTTTCGTCTCCTCGGCACTTTTGGACGTCACATCGGAAGGAGTTATATCAAACTGTATTGATAATGCTCGAGTTGGCGTTTCTTGTTCAAGCCTGATTACAGTTACTTCCGGTGCAGAGTCTGCGATGGCTCGCGGCTGCAATGACGTTTTAAATCCAGCCGATGGAAACTCCTGTGCATCGTCGTCATCCAAATTATCAGAAGGGAAGGAAAAAGAATAATCGTCAAAAACAAGCCGCTTTGATTGTGGATCAACGTGCACGACACTTGAACGCTTTTCGGGGATGGTGATCTCATTAGAAGCGACGACGTCGTCAACATGCCGCTCGTTGAGCCTGCGGGCAATAAATAGATACAATCCACCGCCGCTTGCAACAGCGCAACATAATAAAATCAAACGAAACAACACGTCGGATAGTAAAAAACCCGCACATGCAAAAATTATTGCACTGATGAGCAGCAATAGTTCTTTGTTTGTCATACGGGAAATCCGGATGTCCTTCATCACGTTGTAGACTACACTGGCTTGCAGAAGATGTGAATTGTGTTGGAACAAGCGAGCATTACAACATCTGAATTATTACTTCGGAAGAAATACTCTTTTTTATTTTCCCTTTACCGGATGCATATTTGCCTCGCCCTACTGCGGAATAATCAAGTGAAACGGTTATATGCGAATCTTTGCTTTTCACGATGCCTCTGTCAATATCTAATTCCGCCGCACTTGTTCCTGTTACCGATCCGTTTCTCAACGATAAGAGTGCAGTGCTATCGCCAACTTGGTGTTCTGTAATTGCAACGTTCATCGTTGAATTGACCTTTGCGCTTCTGCCTGCGCCAAACCCCGCAAACATGTATGTAATCGTGGTATTTGCAGGGAATGCATCAACCATGCTCGATGAATGTCTCGTCCACATCGAATCTTTTGAAACCTCTTTTCCAGGAAACGGCAGAAATATGTGCCCCACAACGGCCCTAATTTCAGTCTCAGTTATTTCCTGAACAACTTGTCCAGGAATTTCAGGCGCTAATTTGCTTTTATCTTGCTTGCGTGATTCGAAAATTCGGTCTGCGACGGGTTCCACGCCCGATATATCCAATATCTCTCCGCTTGAGGATATCGTTACTGGGAATTTTAATCCGAGCAATCCGTTCCAATTCATGTAGTTTGGATCGTCCCTGGTTGTAGTATCGTTGGAACTATAATTAACCGAATTTTGGTCGGACGACATTCTATACATGATAGAGTCGTATTGAAGAAAGACTGTAATCGAACTGTCTTTGTTTACGCTCGATACTTTTAGTGAAAAATACCAGTCCGATTCGTCCTTTTCACTTGATGGCGTTCCATCGAACGTGCCGCTTGCCGTTTTTGCTATGATCGCTTTGTACCGAAACATATCTCCAACCTTCATCCGAAGCGCAAAATTGATTTTCGTGGAATCTGTCAAATGAGCAGGTACAACTGTTGTATCAATCCCGCTTGCAGTATGTGACGAATCCTGCCCGCCATTTTGATTCTCAGGCTGTGCTTGTTTTTTCCCGCATCCAACAACAAATAAACACCCTGTTATAGTTATTGTGAGAAATATCCATCCGTTGCTTTTTATAAATTTTTTCAAGTTCACGTTTTCTTTCTTGGTTATATCAAAAGTAAAAGGTCAATGCTGCTCTACATATAGTAATTTCACTTCCATTGTTTCATGGATATTCTCATCGAACGGCGTTTTTCCATCCTGTTCGTGACAAAGCATATTTATATCTGACGCGCGGCTGTGAAATAATGTATACCCTTGTTTTGCAAACGAAATCGTATCCCGCGACTTTCCTGAAAGTGAATCAATCGTTGACGGATACAAATAGCCATGCTCGTATATTTTCGTTTTTCCGGGAACACCGTATAAATTCCCGGCGGCATAAGCAACTATGAGAGCATGTGACTTAGGAATTTCAATATGAAAATGTGTGCTATCCAATACCGGTGTTTTAAAAATCAATTGAGTAATGGGTTGCGTCCAATCCTCTAGGTCATAATACCGTTTATTGTATGTAAATCCAGCGGAAGTTAACAATTCGGAACGGAGAAAATCATCGTTCATATATTCCTCCCACGCATATTTTTTCGCATCTGAGAAGAAACTCGCGGTATCAATCATTGTCGTCCATTGTTCCCACCCGCCATGATCAATATAATCACCGTCAAGCGTCATCCGGAATGTAAACGGCTTGTTAAGAAGCATCGTCGTCCCTCTCAACTCCGGATTGTTCAAATCCATCGATTCCGTGTTCGCATGACTTTGCGAATTGAAGCGTGTTTCCGCTTGTCCACTTTTTGTATAAATAGTGATAGAATCGAAATTCGCGTTCAGAGTAACAATGCCGTCTGTCCCTATTTTTCCAATGTGTTCGGAAATAAAATACGTCAATTCGCGATGATATTCATTTGGCGCATCCACGTGCGGATAATAACGTTTCGCCGTTGTATTGAGCGTTACGCGGTAACTGAAATAATCGCTCTCATGAACGTCCAAACGCATTAACATTTCTCTTTCATTTTGCGCATCCTGGGCAATCGCCGAAATACTTGAGAAAAAAGTAAAGCAAAAGCACATGGACAACAATAACTTCGCCGGTTTGAAAAATTGTATATTCATATTTATTTCCGTCATTCGGAGAAAGCTCCCTTGTTGAAGATGATATTACAACTATACTGCAAGTTCTTTCCCTGAGAAGAAAAAACTTATTTCATTTGCGGCATTTTCTGGTGAGTCACTGCCGTGAACAATATTTTCACCCTTACTTGATGCATAAAGTTTGCGCACCGTCCCGCTTCCTGCTTCCGCCGGATCGGTCGCGCCGATAACCGTTCTGAAATCGGAAACGGCATTTGTTTTTTCCAATGCGATCGGCACGCATGGTCCGCTGCACATAAACTCTACAAGTCCGTTGAAAAACGGCTTGCCTTTATGTACTTCATAAAATGCGCCTGCGGTTTCAGGTGTAAGCCGCACCATCCGCAATGCGCGTATCGTGAATCCAGCCTTTGTAATATGGGCAATCACTTCGCCGACCAGATTTTTTTTCACGCAATCAGGTTTAAGGATTGCAAGTGTTCGTTCTATCATGTAAATGGATAATTGGAATAATGGTAATAAAACTATATCGCGATGATGCAGATAATGAATGACAATACAAATTCAGTAAAATACATTGCAAGACAAAATTATTTTTTCCGTTTCGCCGATTTTTTTAATGCAGTTTTCACAAGCTTCTTTGCCGGTTTCTTGGAAATTTTGCGTTCCGTCTTTTTCAAAGAGGCTTTCAACTTGCTCTTTTTTATGACTGGCGTATGTTTTGGGGTTTTCTTTTTCAAGACAGACAACGCTTTGAGCGTTGTATCGCCGATATCCGCCGGGCTTTCCGCAACATACACCCCCGCTTTTCGCAACGCAGCTTTCTTTTCTTCTGCAGTGCCGTGACCGCCGGCGATAATCGCGCCCGCATGCCCCATGCGTCGTCCGGGTGGCGCCGTACTGCCTGCAATAAATCCAATGACGGGTTTGTTCATGTTTTTCTTAATGTACGCCGCAGCTTCTTCTTCAGCCGTCCCGCCAATCTCGCCAATCATGACAACTGCCTCGGTCTCCGGATCGGCGTTGAATAATTCAAGCGCATCTGTAAAACGAGTGCCGATAATCGGATCACCTCCGATACCGATTGCCGTGCTTTGCCCAAGACCGACGTCGCTCAGTTGCTTCACCGCTTCATAGGTCAACGTTCCACTCCGGGAGATCAGTCCGATACTCCCCTGTTTATGGATAAAACCGGGCATAATGCCAATCTTGCATTTGCCGGGAGAAATAATCCCAGGACAATTAGGTCCGATAAGACGGGTTTTTGTCGCTTTCAAGCGATCGTAAACATATGCCATGTCTTTTGTCGGAATACCTTCCGTAATGCACACGACAAGATCGACACCCGCGTCCGCGGATTCCAATATCGCATCTGCTGCAAAAGCCGCAGGGACAAATATGACTGAAACATTCGCCTTCCTCTGTCGCACCGCGTCGGAGACGGTATTGAACACCGGTATGGCACGCTTAAATTCCTCTGGATGATACATTGTGCCTCCTTTTCCAGGGGTAACACCAGCGACAATATTCGTTCCGTATTCCAGCATTTGTGAAGAATGGAACGTCCCTTCGCCTCCGGTTATGCCTTGTACGACTACTCGCGTTTTTTGATCAACTAATATAGACATGGAAACTTAATCTGTTAAATAATCTTACTGGTATGATTTGGGTAAATGGAATTTACGGATTATTTCTCTCAATCGCTGCGGCGATGCGGAACATCGTCACTTCATCAAAATCTTTTGTCATTATTTGCCCGCCAATCGGCAGCCCGTTTTCATCGTTACCGATGGGAACACTGATACCCGGAATGCCTGCAATATTCGCCGATGAAGTATAAATATCATTAAGGTACATTTCCAAAGGATCAGAGGCTTTTTCACCGAGCATGAACGCCGTCGTTGGCGTTGTTGGAGTATAAATAGCGTCGCAATTCATAAACGCTTTATCAAAATCTTCTTTTATCCGCCGACGGATTTTTTGTGCTTTCATATAATACGAATCATAATATCCCGCACTCAATACAAATGTTCCGAGCATGATGCGGCGTTTCACCTCGGCGCCAAATCCTTCCGTCCGTGAACGGACGTACATATCTGTCAAATCTTCAGGGTTATTCACACGGAAACCGTATCGCACACCGTCGTATCGTGCAAGATTTGATGACGCTTCTGCAGTCGTTAAAATATAATATGTTGCAATGCAATATTCCGTATGCGGAAGCGAAACCGGCTCCACAATCATTCCTTCGGATTTGAAGAATTGAATTGTTTTTTCAATGGCAGCCTGTACAGAATCACTACAACCACGCCCCAAATATTCTTTCGGAACTCCTATCCGCAATCCCTTACAACCTTGGCTCAAAGTTTCACAATAATTCGGTACAGGTGTACTGACCGACGTTGAATCGTTGGGATCGTATCCCGCTATCGTTTGCAGTACCAGCGCGGCATCCTCTACATTCGATGCAATCGGACCGATCTGATCGAACGACGAGGCAAATGCAACCAAGCCCCATCGCGACACTCTGCCATATGTTGGCTTTACGCCAACAACACCGCACATTGCAGCCGGCTGACGAACACTCCCACCCGTCTCCGACCCCAGTGATGCGTGCGACATACCCGCCGCAACTGCCACAGCCGAACCGCCGGATGAACCGCCAGGAGTACGTGTTGCATCAACAGGATTCAATGACGGACGGAATGCGCTATTTTCAGTCGAAGACCCCATTGCAAATTCATCCATGTTCGTTTTGCCGATAATGATCGCATCCTGAGCAAGCAAACGACAAATCACTGTCGCATCGTATACTGCGGAAAAGTTTTCGAGAATTTTTGATGCGCACGTAAGCCGGTGGTTGCGCATACTGATATTGTCTTTCACCGCAATCACCATACCTGCGCACGCGCCTGCATTTCCTGCTTGTATTTTCTTGTCAAGAATTAACGCCTGTTCGCGTGCTTTGTCGGGAAATACAGAAAGAAAAGCATTGAGGTGTTTCCCATCTGTAATTTTCTTCTCAGCCTCGTTCACAAGTTGGATGCACGTTGTTTCCCCGCGTAACAGTTTTGCACGCGTAGCAGCATACCCCGCGTGTTGAGACGAGGTTTTCGTCATCAGGCGGAAGCTTCCGGCATAGAAGAAGATGGTTGTGCCGGCAAATCAGATACAGCGGGCAATTGTGTGTGCAGTTCTGCTGCGGGTAATTCCGTTGCTGAAACCGGCGCGGCAAGAGCAAGATTGCGGGTAGTGGGAGCATTATTCGCTTGCTCCGTCGCAGATTGGAAATGTTCCGTCAATTTTTGAACGGATGAAGTCACATCCGTTTTAATACTCTTCACGGAATCTGCGATATTTTTAAAATCTTCTTCGCCCACAGCCTTTGCGAGATTATTCTGCAAATCCTGCGAGGCTTTCTTGAATTCACGCAATCCTTTACCCAACCCGTGCGCTAACTCGGGAATCTTTTTCGGTCCGAACAGCACTAATACAGCGAGCAATATCAACATCAACTCGCCCCCGCCTAAGTTTTCAAACATCTTTCTCCTCCGATTTTTTTAATTTCTTCAATGTATTATTGTTTTTCATCTGTTTTTTTTTCCGCGTTCGGCTTATCCTCATCTTCGCCCTGCGCAGCCTTTTTGAATTCGCGGATGCCGCTACCCAAGCCGCGCATCAGTTCGGGGATTTTTTTTCCGCCGAACAGCAACACAACAATTAAAATAATGACTAACAATTCGCCCATACCGAGATTACGTAACATTTTTACTTCCAGATAATATTTAAAAAATCCGACCCTACTTTTTCTTACACTTCCAATACCACAAACGATTCGACGATTGAACGGAAGATTTTTAATCCATCCGCATGTCCCATCAATTCAGTGTCGCAGGCGCGCTCCGGATGCGGCATCATTCCTAACACATTGCCGGCGTCGTTGATCACTCCCGCAATGTTCAGCATAGAGCCGTTGGGATTCGATGCCTGCGTTACAGTTCCGTCCGCGTCGCAATATTGGAACACAATGCGTTTTTTTTCTTGCAGCGAAGCCAATGTATCGGCGTCGCACACAAAATTTCCGTCGCCATGTGCAATCGGGATCGTCAGCGTATCCCCGTCGTGCAACAATGACGTGAATCGCGTATCTGCGTTCACTGTCTTGATATGCACGTATTTGCAAACAAATCGCAGCCCATTATTTCGCATCAACACCCCCGGCAGAAGTCCGCATTCACAGAGAATCTGAAAACCGTTACAGATGCCGATGACAGGTCCGCCATCCATCGCAAAACGAACGACCAATTTCATAATCGGAGAGAAACGTGCGATTGCCCCTGTACGCAAATAATCACCGAAAGAAAATCCACCCGGCAAAATAATTGCATCTACACCACGCAGATCGGTCTCCTTGTGCCACAAAAATTCAGCATCCTCGCCCCCATTCTGACGTATCGCATACATTGCGTCATGATCGCAATTCGAGCCTGGAAACTGTACAATGCCGAATTTCATATTTTAATTTTTGTTATGCTTTGCCGTTCGTTACGCGTTCAAGCCGATAATGAAAATCCTCAATGATCGGATTCGTGAGAAGTTTTGCGCATGCTTCCTCTACAATGCGTTTTGCCTCACTTTCAGTATCCGCATCAACGCTCATCGTAATTGCTTTGCCCATGCGCACATGCTCGATACCGTTGTATCCTAAATTATGGAGCGCGCTCTCCACTGCTTTCCCCTGCACGTCCAAAATCGCTGGACGCAATGCGACCGTTATATTCGCTTTATACATATTTGCAAAATTACACGCAAAATTCCATTTTCCGTTTCATTCATGCACGTTACCGCGCCAACTCGTGCGCGCCATCGTCTTCCTCGTACACGTCCTCATCCTCTTCTGTATTCGCGAACCTGTGCCGGAGGTACCCGATGAAGCTCCGGATTGCCCCAAAAACAATATACAGTGCGCATAATGGAAATACCGCTTTGCCGACTGTTGCAACAATAAGCGTCAAAGCGATAAGAAATACAGCGAATTGCAATGGATGGGCGGCAATACCACTTTTCGTCAATTTCGGAATTGTCTCGTACTTGATCGTGCTGACCATTAAAAGCGCAGTAAGAATCGTAAGAGTTGCCAGCCACATATTGCTCGTTTGCAACGCTGCCGGACTGCTTGCATCATAATGAAAATACACAAACGAAACGATTGTTACCGCCGCCGCCGGTATTGGCAATCCGCGGAAATAATTTTTATCGAATCCGACAAGCTGTACGTTGAACCGCGCCAACCGCAACGCTCCGCAAATTGCAGGCAGCGCCGCAAGCAACATACCAAGCGGATTGAGTGTATTGAAATACAGCGTATAGACCATTACCGAAGGTGCGAGTCCAAACGTCGCAAGGTCAGCAAGCGAATCGAGTTCGACGCCAAACTCGCTCGATGACCGCGTCAACCGCGCCATCATGCCGTCAAGCCCGTCGAAAATGCCGCCAAGAACTATCATCATCGCGGCGGCGGCGTAATCATGCTCCATCGAGTGAACAATCGACGCGAATCCGCAGAACAAATTCACTACCGTGAAAAGGTTTGGAATGACTGAACGTGTTACTTTCATTGCTTATCTTCGTTTATAAAAAACGAACAACTTTTGTACCCACTCTTCAAAACACTTCTACTTAATTATGAACGAACGACGCCTATAATTGTTTCACCGCCGCGAACCATTTCACCTAGACTAACGCGAATTTCCGAGCCGGGTGGAAATAACACGTCAACCCGTGAGCCAAATTTGATCATACCGCACCGCTCACCTATCATTACAGCATCGCCTTCTTGTATCGGACACACAATGCGCCGCGCAATGAAACCGGCAATCTGCTTGAACAAAATCTTCACCCCGCCATTCTCAATGCCGATTTCTGTCCTCTCATTCTTCTCGGACGATTTCTCGTGGAAAGCGACGAGGTATTCACCTTTCACATATCGGAAATATCGAACCGTGCCGGTCATCGGTATTCGGTTGACGTGCACATTCAATGGAGAGAGAAAGACGCTGACTTGCGTTACTTTTCCATGAAAAAACCCGTGTTCTTCCGTTTCGATTATCTGCACTACTTTCCCGTCGCCCGGAGAAACAATTACATTCGGCGCATGCGCCGCTTCCGATGGAACGGTCCGCTCAGGATCGCGGAAAAAGTATAACGTGAACGCAAGAAGAAAAACAGCAAGAGATATTAAAATTATTCTGAAAATATTTGCATCGGTTATGCACGCCCATGCAATAAGAACAAGCACAACCAAAACAACTTTCAGAATCACATCGCGACCATAGGTTGCCAGCGCGTACAATTCTCCAAAATATAGTACAAATTACGGAAAAATTGCCGGGAGAGAAACAATGATACTTTTCACTGCGTTTTTTCCAACTGTTCGTTCACCGCAGCCCACTCATAATAGAGATCAGTTAAAGCCGACTTTACCGCGTTATAATCGGTAATTATTTGTTTTGATACGCCTCCGTCTTTGTAGAAGTCCGGATTTGCCATGATGCTTTCAAGTTCGGTCTTTTTTGTTTCGGTTTCTGCGATTAATTTTTCTAATTGCGTGATCTTGTTTTTCAGGGGATCAGGCTTTTTACGGATGTTATGTTTCTTTTGCGTCGGCTGGCGGTTGTCTTTGGGAGGAGGGGTATTATGTACCTTTGCGGGCTGTTTTACCTTGAGTGATTCCATCGCACCGCCGGATTGCACTTGCTGTTTCTTCCATTGCCAATCTTGCAATCCGCCAAGATATTCTTTCACGGCGCCATCTTTGAAGTCAAATACTTTATTGACAAGTCCGTCGAGAAAATCACGGTCGTGGGAAACGATGATTGCCGTTCCCGTAAAATTTTGCAATGCCTCTTTCAGTACTGCTTTTGAACGCATATCAAGATGATTTGTCGGCTCATCCAGAACCAAAAGGTTAGCAGGCTTGAGAAGCATTTTTGCAAGCGCAATCCGTGATTTTTCACCACCGCTCAACACCCGGACGTACTTGAACGCATCGTCGCCTTGAAACAAAAATGAACCGAGAAGCGAGCGCAAATTGATACGCGTGTCCCCCGCCGCTTCTTCGTCAACGGTCTGGAAAACCGTTTTGTTGCCGTCCAACGCCTCGGCTTGCTGCTGCGCAAAATACGCGGCTGAAACGTTATATCCGAATGTACATTCGCCGAACGTTAATTGTTCTTTCCCAGCGATGATCTTTGCCAGCGTTGATTTTCCTTCCCCGTTCCTGCCGAGAAATGCGATCTTGTCGCCGCGTTCAATCATGAGATTGACCTCTTTGAAAACAAGCAATTCGTCGTACATCTTCGTTGCGTTGCTGATCTCTACGGGAACGACGCCGCTATTCGGCGCAGGGGGAAACCGGAAATGAATCTTGCTGCGGTTTTCTTCCTCCAATTCGATGCGCTGCATTTTCTCCAGCATCTTAACGCGGGACTGCACCTGCCGCGCCTTCGTGGATTTATAGCGGAACCGCTCGATGAATTTCTCGATGTCGGCGATCTTTTTTTGCTGGTTGTTGAACGCGGATTTGAGCAATTCGCGGCGCTCCGCGCTCACACGGACGTATGTAGAATAATTGCCGTCATACGCGAATACGTCCCCTGCGGAAATTTCAATCGTGCGGTTGGTAAGATTATCCAAAAACTTCCTGTCATGCGAAACCATCAGGATCGCGCCGTCGTAATTCTTCAGCCAGTCCTCCAGCCACGTGAGCGATTCGATATCGAGATGGTTTGTCGGCTCGTCCAGCAGAAGCAAATCGGGTTTTTGCAACAGCAGTTTTGCAAGCGCGATGCGCATCTGCCAACCGCCGGAAAATTCTTCGGTCAAACGGATGTAATCGCTCTGGCGAAAACCGAGTCCATCGAGAACGGTGGAAACCTGCGATTGAATTGAGTACCCTCCATGATGATCGAACCTGTGGTGCAAGTCCCCGAACAAAGCAATAAGATCATTGTATTCCGCCGAGGTATGTTCCGTGTATTCTTCGATTTTTCTCTGCACATTCTCAATTTGGAGCTTTAATTCCTCAATCGCCTCGAATGCGCTGTTGACTTCATCAATCAAAGGGCGTCCATGAAGTTGCACGCCATCCTGCGGTAAATATCCAACCGTAAAATCTTTAGGCTTTTGTATCTCGCCTTCTTCGGCTTCAACTTCGCCGGTGAGAATCTTCATCATGGTGGATTTCCCAGCGCCGTTCACTCCCGTCAACCCAATCCGGTCGCGGTCGTTGATGACAAATGAAACGTCGTCAAAGAGATATTCCCCCCCAAACTGCATAGATATGTTATGAACGAACAGCATAGCTGGAGTTAACTAATATTCGCCTTTTGACCGCGTTGCGGTATTTCTACGTTCTTATATCCATTTTTTTTCAGCGCTTCTTTATAAACAGTTTGTTTGTCTAATTCTCCATGCACGAGATAAATGTTCTGCAATTTTTTAACGTCAAGAGCTTTGATGAATTCGAGCAAGTCGTTCTGGTCTCCGTGTGCACTCATGCCGTGCAATTGAACGACTTCGCATTTCACATCGTATTCCTCGCCATAGACTCGAATAAAGCGGGCATGTTGTACCAGCCGGCTGCCGAGGGTATCCTGCGCTTGATATCCGACAATCATCACGGTGTTCCGCTCGTCCCCCACGTTATTCGCAAGATGATGAAGGATTCTTCCCCCTTCGCACATGCCCGACGCGGAGATGATGATGCACGGGTCGTGAATGCCGTTCAATCGCTTTGAATCATCCACTGAGGTAATATACGTTGCGTCGTTGAATCCCAGTTTGTCTTCGTCGTTCAAGATGCAGTTTTGTATATCGTCCTCAAAACAATCGTGATGCTGCTTATATATGCTTGTTGCATTGACTGATAGCGGGCTATCAACAAAAATGGGCAGCACTGGAATTTTTTTATCTGCCACAAGTCCGTGCAATATATAGAGTAAATCCTGCGTTCGCCCAACGCTGAATGCTGGAATAATAATTTTCCCCCCGCGCTTCTGGGTTTTTACGACGGCATCCGCAAGCAGTTTCACAGATTCAGCCGGGTCTTCATGGATGATATCGCCATAGGTGCTTTCGGAAATCACAATTTCCGCCTCTTTTAAATGCTCCGGATCGCGAAGCAACGGACGATGCTTTCTGCCAAGATCGCCCGTGAACGCGAGCGTGACCGATTTCGATCCTTCCGTTAACACGAGCGATAACATCGCCGCGCCGAGAATATGCCCCGCATCGTAATAGGTACATTGTATTCCTTTGACAACCTCAAATTGCCTGTGATAGGGAATCGTTCGCATGAGCGAGAGGACTTCCCGCACGTCATCCGCGGAATAAAGTGGTTCAAGATGGGTCTTCTTTTTCTTTTCTAAAAACTCGATATCCTTTTGCTGTAAAAACGCGCTGTCCGCGAGCATGATGTTGCATAAATCACGCGTTGCAGGGGTGCAAAAAATCGTCCCCCGGAATCCTTGCTTCACAATCCCCGGCAGGTTGCCGCTATGGTCTATATGCGCGTGCGAAAGCACAATCGCGTCGATATCCTTCGGATTGAATGGGAATGATTTGTTCCGTTGGAACGCTTCATCGCGGTGTCCCTGATACAGCCCGCAATCGAGTAATATCCGCTTGTCGCCGACTTCGATATAATGCATCGAGCCTGTAACCGTCTGTGCCGCGCCGTCAAATTCTATATGCATAACTGCGTTCTTTCTTCTTTCAAATTATTTTTTAAAATCATCCAGCGCATTCGCAAGCCGGGAAAGCCCGTCGCGCAGTATGTTCTCCTCGCAACCAAAACCCAGCCGGAAGCCTCCGTCATCCTCAAAGAAATATCCAGGCGCAACGACCGTCTGATATTTACCCTGCAAATGTTCAGCAAATGCTTTGGATGAAACACCAGTGCGGAAACGAGGAAAGCAAATTATTCCAGCGGAAGGCTCAACAATGGAAAGATCGCCGCGGTTCGATATAAATTCTTTTACAATCCCCCAGTGCTTCTTTGCTCGTTCACGTGCACGCTTCGCAATAAGTCCCGCGCTGCCGTTTTTCATCAACACATAGCCTAAATGGTCTGCCGGGAAAGGATTGTTGACGCCCATATTATTATTTATCTCATACATGCGCCGCACAAGTCGTTCCGGAGCGAACACCCAACCTACACGCAAACCGCCCAGACCGTACACTTTCGTCAGACTCGACGTCGTAATGAAATTACTGCCAAGCAAAAACGCCGGGGGGATATTCTCACCGAGAAAATCCTGATACACTTCGTCAACCATAACCCAAGCGCCAACCGAAGCCGCAATTGTTCCGACCTCCCGCAACTGTTGTTCCGTCATCCGCATACCCGTCGGGTTATGCAGCGTCGTTAAAACGATTAATTTCGTTTTTTTTGTCAGAATCTTCTTCAACTCGTCGATGTCAACCGCGTAATTATTTTCCGGTCTGCGGAGAATGCGCCGCACAACCGCTCCGAGCGGCTCGAAAATTGTGAGCAACGGTTCGTATGCAGGCTGCTCGACGATGACTTCATCGCCGGGTTGCACTTCGGCGGCGGCAATTAAAAAATTTGCAAGGCTCGTTCCTTGCGTGATAAAAATATTCTTTTCGGGAACGCCGTACCACGCGGAGATTTCAGTGCGAAGCGGAGCATAACCGAAAAAATTATCGCCTCCCAATAAAATATCATCCGTTGATATTTTCAACTCGTCGGACGATGCGAGTAGATTAATCCCGGAAGCGCATAGGTTATAGGCGAATCGTGCTGGCACTGTCTTCGCCCAGTCCATATAGTTCACTGCTTGAAAATTCATAGAAGAGAATTCACAAAGAAAAAATCATAATTTTACAGGTGACAACAGCCGAAAACATGAATAGGAACTTTCGGCACGTTCGTTTCATTTATGTTATAATTATGTATAAACTGCAAAATTATGCAAAATAGATTCATCGACGAGAGTTTCTCAGACGATGAATATTTAAAATAACATCAATAATGAAATACATTCCCCTGCTGCTGTGCATCATAGCGCTTTTATTTACACAACAATCCTGCTATTCACACATGAAATCTGAACAAGACCGTCCTGAAAATCCGTACTACTCGCGGACAGACACAACGAAACTTAATTTGTCTGATAGTACTTGGAAAAAAGTTCTTTCGGCGGACGTGTATGACGTTGCGCGGAACAAAGCGACTGAACGGGCATTTACAGGCAAATATTGGGATTACGACGGACATGGAACATATTACTGTGCAGCCTGCGGAAACGCGCTCTTCCGCTCCGATGCAAAATTTGCGAGCACATGCGGCTGGCCCAGTTTCTTCGAGCCGATCCGCAAAAACGCGATGATTTACTTGGAGGATAATTCCTACGGCATGGAGAGAACGGAAGTCGAATGTGGCAGGTGCGGCGCGCATCTCGGGCATATCTTCGATGACGGTCCCCCGCCGACGAACAAACGCTATTGCATGAACTCAATCGTGCTGGATTTTGAACCGGAGAAATAGTGTTAACAGGTAGTGTCTATATGTCAACATTAATTATTTAGAAATTTGCATACAATATCCATGTCCCAAAAAATCGTTATTCTCGACGCGTTCAATGTTATCGGCATACCGTTGCGGACAAGCAACGAGAAAGCCGCCGATGAAATTGGCGCGCATTGGCAAAAATTTTACACGAGTGATATACTTGCAAAAATTCCCGACAAAAAGAACGGCGCAGTCGTCGCGCTCTATACTGATTATGAATCCGACCACACAAAGCCTTACACTCTTATTTTAGGAGCAATGATAAATAATAATGGCTCAGCCGTTCCTGAAACTATGGTCATTAAGAAAGTCCCTACTGCAAAATACGCCGTCTTTCCAGTCACCGGAGAAATGCCTGCCGCAATATTTGAAACGTGGGGGCAAATTTGGAACGTCGGTCTTGAACGAACGTACACCGGTGATTTTGAACTTTATGACCCGCGACCAAATAATCCGGAACAGATGCAAATCGAAATTTATATAGCAATAAGATAATTGCGAGCGTGAGAATCTTATCTTAAAAACATACGCCTGCAGGTAGCAGTACTTGCGGTGGCTGTGTAATCATTACCGTTACTCCGTCGCTTTTTTTCTCCCTTTCCGGCGGTGGTGTCTTATAACCGAGCGGTATCTCATATATCCCAAGCGGGGTGAACGTTAGCACGAATATCCCTATCGTCGCCCAGCCGATTATTTTTCTGCGCAGATCGAGCGGTGTCATATCCGGCACGGGGGGATGCTTAAGTTTGATGATAATACGCACCATCAGCGCCCAAAACAGCCAGCCCGACCAGCCGATAAAAAGAGGTTGCGCATAGATTATCCCTTCCATCGCCAAGTAATCATACACGCCGAACAACCCCAGGGCAATCATCGCATAAAAAAACACGCGTGAGATTGTCAAGTGGTGCCTGCCAAACAGTCCAAACGTCAAATGCCCGCCGTCCAATTGTCCGATTGGCAAAAGATTCAACGACGTAACGAACAACCCGAACCAGCCGACACAAAGAAACGGATAATGATACATTTCATTCATCGGCGGAAGGGATGCTCCCGCAGGCAAGAATAATTTTGCACATAACCAATACAATGCCGTATTCCCGAATGTCAATCCGAATTCGGGCAATTGGTGCATTCCCTGCAAATACGGATGGATGGAATAAAGGTAATCAATGGGCGGAAGATGAGTCATCCCCCAAATGAGAATCCCAAGACAGACGATGAATCCAGCAATCGGACCCGCCACACCGATGTCGAACATCACTTTCCGCGAAGGCACCTGCGAGCGCGTGCGTATGACTGCGCCAAGCGTCCCGAAAATCGAAAATGTAACCGGCATCGGGATATAAAAAGGAAGCGTCGCTTCCACCTTGTGGATGCGCGCGGCGAAATAATGCCCGAACTCATGCGATGACAAGAACAGCAACAAAAGCGCGGCGTACGTCGTGCCAAACCGCCAGTTTTCCACCTCGCCTGGATCGCGCCCGACCCACATTGCTCCCGCCATAACACACGTAACGCACGTCAATAAAAAGAGCGTGATATGCAATATATACCGCTGCTTGAATTTGCGCGCCGGCGGCGGAGGCTGCGGCTGCTCATACGAAATCTGATATATCGTATCGGACATAAAATCAGTAATTATAAAAAATCAAAACGAGAAATTCGTTCCAATCGAAAACTGCGTCGTGTTTAAAAAATACAATTCGCCGTGCACGTTTTTCCCCTGATAATACCCGGCATAGAGCGACATTCCACCCTCATCCCATTTCCCGAGTTTCACGCCGAGTTGCAAGGAATTATCCCCCTGCCACGCGGTTACCTTTTCAACTCTTCCATCGTACGCAAGATACGGCGTAAGCGTCGCGGGCGCTCCTGACAACACAAACCCATAATGCGGCGCAAACGCAGTCAAAGTCGTTGGAATGACGTGCACCAGCAACATTGCCCCTGCAAACAGACGATACCCTACCGCATGATGCCAATAATTTTGATACGAATACAAAGCGTCAATAAACTCTTTGCTGTACGTGTACGGCTGTTGAAAGATAAATTTCTGCGTATAATTATCGTATTGCCCGTCCACCGTGTGCGCAGAAATGTGAGCCAGACGAATGCGAATTGAATATTCGACAGGCATGAATATATCCTCCGGTAGATTGCTGTTTTGATATTTATATCGCCACGTCATATTCAATCCGAAAAGATAGTCAACATCTTCAACTGGAAAGCGGAAATCCCCTTCGGAGCGTATCTGTGTCCACGTGAACATATCTGCGCCGAGACGCAATTCAGATTCCGAGTTCACTCCCTCTTTTCCATTGGTTGTTTTCCATGAAAATAAATCGACAGAACTGCCGATATTGAGCGTTAACAGATTCGTGTCAATCATTTTTTCCACCCCAAGGCGCGGCTCGATTTGGCTCGCCGGCGAGGGGCGGAAAATTAGTCCTACAGGCGTAACCTCAAACGTTTGCGTATCTACAGACAATCTATTTTGCGTCAATGTATCCGATAAATTCCGCGATTGTTGAGAACTTTGCATATTCTGCGCATTTGTCTGCTGCGGGAATAATAGCGGGAGGCATGCACATAATAAAAAATATAAAATTACTCTCGGTTTTAGAATGTTCTGCCCTTCCACGCAACTTCCTTTTTCAATAAGCCGAACGGCAAGAGAATTTCATAGAGAAATGCATATACTTCATACGGAAAAAAATATTTTAAAAGCCCGGTCATACCAAAGCACTTGAGTGTCGGCATAAGTATCATCAAATCTGCTCCCCACCGGACTGCCCATAGAATCGCCAGCGTTTGCCATTGCAGCGTTACGATAGAAGATAGTATCCCAATATTCATCAATAAACTTACTATCAATACTAAATACCCGGGAAGCCGAAGTTTTTTACCGCCATGCGCCCATCTTCGCTTCTGCGCCCACAGCGTCCGGGTATCCTGACACGGTACGCTCGTAACAAACATATTTTTATTCAGCGGATATTTATATCCCCATTTCCCGGTCCCACATACCGCCTGAAGCAGGGCAAGGTCTTCCGTCACGCTGAATGGAATGCCGCGATATCCTCCTACACTTTCGTATGCCTCACGGCGGAGCGCAAGATTGTTGCCGATACATCCGAGCGGCTTGCTTAAACCGACACCTGCAGAGCCAAGTGTCATCAGATATACCCAATCAAGCGACTGTATCGCGCTGAAAATAGTTGTGCCTTCCTGTACCGTGAAACCTGCAACAAGCCCTGTTCCCGGCTCAAAATACGACGCGATCTCCCGCAGCCATTCACGTGGAACGGCACAATCGGCGTCCGTCGTCACAAAAATCTCTCCAGTAGCTTTATCGAAACCTTGCGCCACAGCGCTCGTTTTCCCGCGCAGATGGGAGTTTTCTTTCTGCACCTGATAATATTTTACTATAGGGTTTTCCGTTACAAACGTTGAAATAATCTCTTCCGTCCCATCTTCCGAGCCGTCATTCATGACGATAATCTCCATTCGTTCAGCAGGATATTCCTGTGCCACAAGCGATTGGAGGCATCGTCCGATGTTCATTTCTTCGTTTCGCGCGGCAACGACAACCGAAATCCTCGGCTGATACCCCCGCGCTCGCGCAGGATTCGCAGCACGCCGCGCTCCCCAATAGAACACGAGCGACCGCAGCCAGTACAGTATCGCAATGCCTAAAATTATCGGGAACATTCACTCGGTATTGATTTGCGTGAACCGGCGCTGCGGTGTAATGGTACTGCTTTCAGTATAATTATAAAATCCAAATTATAACGAGGGCGCACATATTACAAGATGAATAATAGGGAACGGGTAATGTAATAATCCTTTCAATCGGCGCTAATACCCTATGATTTTAAAAATACATTGACAAGCGTGTTATGAATGAATATTTTTGCGTAAGAAAATTTCATTATCCATGCTGTTTTTTTTCAACAATGGGCAATCGAACCTTTCGTTCTTGGTTCTGCACCCTGCGTACGCTCTCAGCATTGTTTCCGCTTCTTATTTCGGGTTGTTTACCTGCTCCAAATGAAAGTTCCAATCCCGTAATATCTTCGCAAACGAACACGCGTTTGAACAACGTTATGCAATTCATCAACGCACGTGAGGCAAACGCAAATTATTTTACGATTCAAATCGAATACGACGCCGAAGCGGTGAAGGAATTCAATGGCGGCAATGCGGATTCCGCGCGCTCATGGTGGCGTCAAGCGCGCGACCAATACGAGCAAATGCGCTTCGCCGCGGAAAAATTCACGCCAACGTTGCACCAGCAAATTGCCACGTGGTTCACGTCAAATCCGACTGAAGGGTTTCATTGCATGGAAAAAATTCTTTTCCCCCAGTGTACTGACATGATACCGTGCGACTACCTCGGCGAAGTATTGCAGGCAGGCTTGGCAGACATTCCCGGCGCCATACAAAGCATCATTTCGGGCTCAGGGGTTTTTGCAGGGTTCGAAATGATGCTGGCTGACATTGACACGATAAAATTTTCAGGATTGGACAGCGCCTACTCGAATAACTCTTATAATGATATATTAAGCAATTACACCGGACTTGATTCCGTGTACAGCTATTACCAAAGTACCGTCCGACAAATGTCCCCAGCCACAGACAGCCTGTTTGTCACGCTGCTGCTACGAGCAAGGAACGCAGTACTGACTGCGGGAAGCATGGCGGCGATTGACAAACCAAATTACCGGATACAATATTTATACCCCCTTGAAGACGCGGTGAAAAAAGCGGCGCAGATCGTTGCCGCACAACTCTAAAACATAGTTTTTGATACAATCCGCAATTGGTAACAATCATGTAACATTGCGGTAACACCCTGGTAACATTGCACCACTATTTTTGTCGGAAAATAAATTCATAATTATTTTCCCAATCATCATTTTCATTTACACTTTTATTTACACTAATGACAATACTGCATCGTATTTTTACTCGTAGAGCATTTTTTTATTCAATGATTCTCATTTCCTGTCTTTTTGGCGCAGGAATTTCTTGCAGTAATAAAAACAACCCGCCGACAACGTCAAATACGACACCGGCAAGTTTGAACAGTATCAATCACATTGTAGTTATTTATCTCGAAAATCACAGTTTCGATAATCTATACGGCGAATTCCCCGGTGCCAATGGCATCTCCAACGCAACCGCTGCGGAATATACGCAGATTGATTCCAACGGTAACCCATATACAAATCTGCCCCTGCCGATTAACACTAGTTCTTCCGGCGCTCCAACGGGAAAACCGGATCCGCGCTTCCCGGGACCTTTTGCGAACAAATACTTTAATTTAGACACATACGTTAATACGTCAGCCGATATTGGCGACCTTGTGCATCGCTATTATCAAGAGCAAATTGAAATAGACGGAGGCAAAATGGATAAATACGCCGTGACTGAAGACGCCAAAGGGTTGACGATGGGTTACTGGCACACAAGCGATCTGGTTTTGGCGAAGTACGCAACCAATGGCGTGTTGTGCGACAACTACTTTCATTCAGCGTTCGGCGGCTCGTTCCTCAATCATCAATGGCTGATTGCCGCGGCAACGCCACAATGGGCATCTGCGCCAGCCAGCGTCCGCGCAGTAGTGACAAATGGCGTCATGACAAAAGACGGTTTTGTAACTCCCGATGGACATCTTATCAATACGTGCTATTCCGTCAACCATCCATACGCTACATTTGCAGCCGATTCATTACACGTGCCGAGCATTACCGGCGTTACAACCATCGGCGACCAGATGAACGCTGCGAATGTTTCGTGGGCGTGGTACTCCGGCGGCTGGTGGAATGCGCTTGCGGGGCATCCCGATGGAACGTTTCAATTCCATCATCAGCCGTTTGCCTATTATGCGCAGTTTGCCGATGGCACCGCGCAGAAAGCCAAACATTTGCTGGATGAGACGACGTTTGACTCCGCTTGCGTAAACGGCACACTTCCATCTGTTTCATTTGTCAAACCGCTCGGCATCAATAACGAGCATCCAGGCTATACCAGCCTCGCTGTGGGGGAACAGCATATTGATTCGCTCATCACGAACGTTATCATGAAAAGCCCGCAATGGGACAGCACGCTTATCATTATCACATACGATGAGCACGGAGGCGAGTGGGATCACGTTGCGCCGCCACTGATGGCAAATGATGCCGTCCATGCTGACATTTGGGGACCGGGTTCGCGCGTTCCGTGCATTCTATACTGCGGCAATGCGGCGTTCTTGAAGGCGGGAACGGTGGATCACACGTATTATGAAACCAGTTCCATTTTGGCGCTCATCGAAAAACGCTTCAGCGTTGGCAACCTTAATTCACGCGATAAAGTATCTACTCCGTTTATAGGCGCCTTCAATTTCTAAATAGCGCCCTACTCATCTACTATGTAGGTGAGTGCAAACATAAAACCTATTGCTCTGCCGCACAGGTTATCCACCACCTGTGCGGCAGTTGTATTTTAAATTCACATGCTATGTTCTTTCTGTCGTGGATGAAGTTTTGTATTTTTGTCAAATTATCAATTTTTGCCCCGTGGTGTAATTGGCAACACATCTGACTCTGGATCAGAAAAGTCTAGGTTCGAGCCCTAGCGGGGCAGCGTTCTCCCAACATGGCGCGTTCGTCTAGCGGCTAGGACACAGCCCTCTCAAGGCTGCGACACGGGTTCGATTCCCGTACGCGCTACTTTAAGGGACTGCTTGCAAGAATCTTGTAGTTTTCCCTTTTTTCTTTTCCGCAACCCTGCATTATTCTTGACTAACAAGGCAAGTGCCTCATTCATAGGGGAGGTTCGATACCCGCCGTCCTCAAAAACAAGTTTTTCGGGAAATATCGAACTAACTATTTTTTGTTTGATTTCAAGTGGTGATTCGGCGTAACATTCCGGCAATTGCGTAAGAAGCGACAAGCCAAAACGGGCGTATTGCATATAATTACTATCCATATCCGCTAAATCTCTCCGCCGCCGCTCCAATGCGTTCTTTTTACTCGCGTAACTCTCTTTCAATCGGTTATAAGAATCCGCCGCAAGCATACCCTCAACAAATTTTTCGTCCGTTGTAAACATCTTTTCCTCGATACGCACGATTTCCCCGGTAATGGAATGCAATTCTCCCGTTTTGTCCCCTTCTTTTTCCTTGAAAATGTCCTGCATGACGGCGGCATACATTTGAGCCGCTTCACGGGAAATGGCGATTGATTGCAGATACTCGTCAAAACGTGTATTTGCAATGTCAGCCCGTACCCGCGCAGTGCATCCTTTTTGACAGTGATAGTAAAAATACGTCCCGCCGTGTCCTTTTGATCTGCTCCCCGTCATATTTCGTTTGCATTTGGGGCAAAGCAAATGTCCGCGCAACGGTAGTTCATCACGCCGCCGCGAAGATTTCCCGCGCCGATACCCCTTGCGGTGTTGTAACACCTCCTGTACGCGGGCAAACAATTCCTCGCTTATAAGCGGCTCATGCAACCCTCTCACCGTGCGCTCTGCCTCGCCTCGCCACGCCCGTATCGTGATTGTTCCCGCATAGAATGAATTGCTAAGCAAGCGGTGAAACTGGCTCTTGCCGCATTTGAACCCTTTTACACTGAGCCGCTTGCGTATTTCTTCCCGCGTATAAATGCCTTTTGCCATTTCGGTAAATGCCTCGCGGATAAATTGCGCGTCGTTATTAGGACGCAAGAGGGGTTTATTCTGTTCATCCCTGCCCGGCATATACCCTTTGGGCGCGCCGGACGTTTTACGCCCCTCACGCGCCGCCCGCCGCACTCCTTCAATGATGTTCAATGAGCGGCGTTCATTCTCCACTTGCGGCGCGGCAAGATAAAACGCAAGCATGAGGCGGCTTTCCGGTACGAACATATCAAGCGGCTGTTCAATCGCTTGCGCGTCAATGCCCAATTTCGCAAGGCGGTCTATCATTTGGTACGCTTCACTCGTGTTCCGCGAAAACCTGTCCCATTTGACGAATAACAATACCTCTGCCGCGTTCTTATGTTCTTTCAGATACTCCATTAACAGCGTGAACGCCGGACGGTTGAACGTCTTTGCCGATGCGTCGTCTTGAAAATGCGCCGCAACGGAGATATGCTTTATCCCGCAGTACGTCCGCAAGCGTTCATCTTGCGCCCGAAGGCTATACCCTTTTTCGGCTTGCTCGTCTGTGGAAACGCGGGTGTACAGTATCGCCCGTTTTCCCGCGCCGTCCGTCGGTAAATCGTTCATAGTCTATATAGCCAAGTTGATATAAAAATTCTCGTATCTTTAGTATTTCCTCGTCGGAATAGTTCTTTCCGTTCCGTTGCAAGAGTTCCCTGCAACGCTCCATTGATAGCATTGTACACCATTGAAGACTTGCGTCCGATTTACTCGTCGGTTGGCAAGTCGGTGTCCTGTATGTGCGCCTCTGCGGGTTCGCACAAGTGTCATTTAAATTTCTCCGTTGTTTTGCGGTGAATGCTTATTGTTTTACCTTTCCGTCTTATCACTTTTATATCTTGGTTATTGCCACCCTCAAACACTTCATGGAGCTGTGTATGAGGGTCAAGCCGTGCTTCGCGCTCAATCATATCTACCGCGCCGTTCTTGAAGTGAACCGTCATTTTATCCGTGTCTTTTGCGTAGTCCACAATGATACGGGTATGTTCCGGGTTCAGTAATATGTCAAGGGGTTTGCCGTTGTTCTCTTTCCGTAAGTCCTCATGCCATAGAAGCCGCTGGAGTAATGCTTTTATCGGGATAGTGATATGACTGTCTACTACTGTCCGTTCGGCTGTGGCAATACTCTCTTGATATTCCACAATCTCCGTCTTGCCGTTCTCAAAAACGTAAATGTCTATAAGTCTGTTTGCGGAGAGGACGGCGGCAATGGAGTATTCAAGGTAATGCTTTAATTTGCCCTCTCCATGTTCTCCGTAGGTTGTGATTAAATCCTGCATGACCGTTTGCGGGTTGATGTTGCAAAACCCCAGAGATGCAAGTTTGATTACAAAAAGATTGCTGAATACGTCAACCATGCTAAACAGCCATCCGTCCGGCGTTTCTTCAAAATCGAAAAACATCTTGTGCATATACTCATTCATCCGCTCCCCGTGTTGTTCCCATATCTCCGGCGGAAAGTGTGTTTTGGGAAGAACGTAGTTCTTTGTGTTCATATTCGCAATGGCTTCTTTCCCTTGCGCGGACTGTACGAACCGTTCCCGTTCCTGAAAGAATATATCGTTCCGTACGATCTCGTTTGTTGGAAAATATTTTTTGTCTTCCATGCGTTATTTTATCGGCGTATGAATGAAGCAAAGTAATACGCCGTGCGATTATACGCAATGGAGAAAAGAGGGATTGTTATAGTACGACAGTATTTCACGCACAAAAGGATTCAACGACAAGACAATGGTCGCAAATCAGAATTTACAACGATGAGGCGTAGGCGTTTGTGTGCGATAGTATCACATTTTCATCTGTTATTTTTCGGAACGATTCACGCGTTTTTAAATGTGTTTCTAATGCTTTATTGAATATTTCTGAATAGTTCGCGTAAAACAGTGAAAATCTTTAATGTTTTTTACATTCGCAACGATACACGCAGCACGCGCACAAATCTTTGTATATGCGTAAAATTTTAGACATTTTCATCATAATTCCATTAGAATTTCATTGCATTTCATTTATAATACAGTGCAACCTCATGTATGATTTATAACTAATACATAAAACAACGCTTAACGAACTCATTAGTATCTCATAATTGATATTTAACTAACTCATAATTAACTCATAACTAACTCATAACTAACTCATAACTAACTCATAACTAACTCATAACTAACATTTAACCAATACATAACGAATATCTTATCAATTCATAAACAACTCTGTCGAAACAATGACCGTGCGGATAAAATCGCGGGGGATTGGAACATTGGAGAGTTAAAATAGTAACGGGGCGAACGTATGCCCGCCCCGTTACTAATTCGGTTGAAGATATTGTTATTTTGTCAATACAATCAATTTGCTTTGCATGTGGTTTGCTTCATGCACGGCAACGATGTATTGCCCGGACGGCAGATTCGCCGCGTTGAACTCTACGGCGTATCTGCCCGCCGACTTTACCTCGGAAATCAACGTCGTAACGTCCTCTGCAAGCATGTTATACACCTTGACTTCGGTAACATCGTTTGCGTCGTCAACGCCGACGGTGTACATAATGCGCGTATGCGGACTGAACGGATTAGGATAGACGACTAAACCGACGGAATCATCGCCGACTGGCACTAATCCCGCTCTGCCTGCATTGCGAACGTCTTTGCCAAACAAACCCGCGCTTGTATCGGGTGAATTTACCTCATTGACATCCGTTGCCTTCCAGTATGCAACGGTGGAATCGGCAGTAATGCGCGCCCGTATATATACCGGAAACCCGACAAAATCCTCGTCGGGGGTATAGGTGAGCGTTCCCTCTCTCGTTCCGGTATCGGCGGGACTTGATACGACAAAACTGTCTAACGTTACAAGCGGAACATCGCCGACGGAATCTACAATTTCAATAATCGCCTTCGGGTAATGCCCCGTTGATAACAATGCGGTAAGCGCGGAAGGATTTGCCGCGCCGATAACGCGCGGCACTTGCACCGGAAGTCCCAATTCCATTTTGAAATAATGAGAACGGACAATTGTATTCTCTATAACCCCGCTGCCTGTCGGACGATGGTTAATTGAAAACAACTGTATCGGAGGATTGCCGCCATAATACGGATATATAGAAAAGGCATTTTGTATTTGTGAGATGCCAACCATGATACCGTACCATCCGCAACACCCACCGCACGAGCCATACGTGCCGGGACGCGGCGTAACGGACAAGCCACCCAACATTTGATTCCACCATTGCCTCGTTCCGCTTGTCAGCCCGTCCTCGCTGACCGATTGCAATTGATACGGCGTTGGATGATTTTGCCCGATAGTGGAAGGGGCTTCATCCATGCCGGGATAGTATGAAAGAGTGGAATGCTTCCCCAGCGTAGAATACGTGTACATCGAATCCCACCATACCGAAACGGGGTCTGCCGTTAACGCGCGCACAGAATCGTGATTAGATTCCCATACGACGCGCAAGGTGATATTTGAATCAGTAGCATTTGCAATATTTGAATCCGGCACAGACACATACACATTTGGTTCGGAATATGCTTCAGTACCTGAGGCAAATACAAAATAACCATAATAGTTATTAGGGTTCAAAGGTGTTCCGGTATTATCAGCGAACCGCAAACTATACACGATTCTATCAGGATTTAAACTGTCGTTCATTATCTCTGTTTTCCACACAACATGAACATAATCAGGACTACCATAACTCGAATAGTTTGCGCTTACATCGGGGTTTGAATTGTTGCAAATCCACGGGTTTTGCGTCGAAACCTTTTCATACGCAAACGTCGTAACTACCGGACATGGAATAGCAGACGAATGATGGAACGCAATATCAATTGATTGAAGCCAGACGTGCCGGAAACCTGTCGTATCTTTCTGATCCCACGCCACATACATCACGGGTATAAAATCTGCTGTATCTCCTGTAACATGCTCCTCGCCCCACGTAATTGACGGATTCTCGGCGGATTTGTTGCTGCCTGCCGAAAGTGCAACATTCGGATTACTGAGAAAATACGCATCTTGCGAGCCTTGCAGCCCCGTCGCGATAATATGCGAGCCTGAATCGGCATACGCGATGCCGAACCCGCTGTCCGCCCCGGCGATGACGGGGTTCGCCCGGAACGACGTGTCTTGCTTCATATAATTTATGCCTGCGATAATCATTGCGCCGTTCGTGTCGTATTTCGTATCGGCGGAATATGACATCGGCGTTGCCCGGATGGACGCAGTGATGCTCACGCCGCAACATGAACTATCCACCGTGTTCTCCTGCCACATAATCATATCCTCGTCGTTGTCCGCGCCGCGATGCTCCGCAATGACGGGAGTTTTATTGACAACCTTATAATAATGTGTTGCGGTGTCGCAACATGCGCCGCCGCCGCCCCCGCCATATCCATAGACAACCGGGAACATTACGTCGCCGCAAAGGAGAGTTTTATATTTATTATTCACATGCCCTCCCGGCTCTACCAATTGTTCAGTGTTGATACCGCAATCGGTCATTTTCCGTTCAAAGACTGAATCATTGCGTATATACACCGCTCTGTACCCGCCGTCGGGATGTTTCACTTCATGCACGCCGCCGTTCACGGTATTGCCGGAATCGTCCATGAGGTTGCGGTCGGCGTAATTGCAGAAAGGTTCGACTTCATATATCCGCATTTGCGCTGGCAAATACAATTGTGTAAAACTGCCTTGCGCGGGAATGATTGTGTCCCACCCATTCCCTATATCCGTTATGCTCCAATTTTGCGAGACGCTCGCACTCATATTTAATTTCGTGGTAACCATTCTCGTACCGCGCCGGACGAATGTACCCGTATCAGCGTCATTTTGCCATCGGCAGAGCAAGTCGCGTGCGTCAACCCATAACGGCATTATCGCAAGGTAGCCCGGATTTGCGTCTGAAATCACACCCGAACTTGTAGAAAAGCACGCTTCGGCAAGCCAGCGAAGCGTATCTGGCATTTGAATCCAATGATAGAGAGATGTATTGCCCGGATAAATTTGGGAATAATTCATCCATGTTGAATCGTTAGTGATATTGGTTGAATCGAATGTATTGATAATCGGACGCGACATTTTTTCGCTGTCAGGTTCTATAAAAATACTGCCCGATTGGCTTGTGATTGTTCTAACGCCTTGAAAACCACTTGGCGAATATTCAAATCCATTCCGGCTGAAACCGCCGAGCCATAGTTTATTTGCAAGCACTGATGCGACGTTGCGTAAAAAACGTGAGTATCGAATTGCCCATAACGTGTTTCGTTGGAACATGGTAGGCACATTGTTCCCGCTATAATCAGTGTAGTCGCTTGAATAGTTAATATTGCCGTCAACAAAACCAACGAGCCAATTGTCATAATGATAATCCGGCTGTGTGCTTATCGCCTGCGAAAAGAGAATCCCTTTTGCGCCTTGCAATAATCCAAGATTTGCGTCTAATTGGCATTGTTCCGGCAATGCGGGAAACGAAGTGCTTGGGTACATACCATCAGTATAGTCTAAAAAAGCATCGTTGAAAATATTATCCCACCATCCTTGCGCGGAATCTGCGCTGTACATATTTAAATTACTTGCAACTCCCGCCATAACTCCCTTCGTGCTGTCAACAATGGCATCCGATGCGCTTAAATTGCTTGTCCATGAACCCTCATATAACTCAAAGGGGTCAAAATCAGGGTACGACACCCACCATCGCGATTCATAGTTTGTATTCGTTGCGGTTTCTTCCGCCAATGTCCAAGACTTCGGGGGGTTAGGATGGTCTGCCCAATAATCAAAACCGCCGGGGTAAGTCGAATCAAAATCATCTTTGATTTCGCATATCTGCCCCCCGACAACACGCTGCCCGCCGCTCCAAAACACCGTTGGCTTCACCTGCGCCAAGTACCGGGGCGGATCGAACAAATCCCATTGCACTTCCGTATTCCCGCGCCCTTTTAAAACCTGATTCACAACGCCCATGCTTTTCCCTTGACTGCGGGTAGGTTCGTTTGCCATGAAATAGTAGGCAATGCGTCCGCTCCATAGACTGTACTGCGCCGCGCTGTCCGCGCAAATCGAATCAAACGCGGCATTTTGCAAGTGCTTCAAACCGGAATCCGACGGATTGAGGTCGGTAAACGCAGTCAGTTTGTATGCGATGGTATCAAGCACGCATACCCACGCAAGCCGAACAGTCGTGTACCTTTTGCTATGCACTTCGATATTGATGTAATCGCCGGAGTTGATGATTCGCGGGAACGTATCTTGCTGGCGAAAAAACGTATAATCAGTGTTAGGCAGAAGCACTGAATCCCATTGAACGCCGTATCGCAGCGTATCATACGGCGAAGTCTCCGCGCCAGTACCATCATGGCTGCCGTGAATCGCATAAATCTCAACGACGGTATCTGTGTTTCCCGTCCCTGTAAGGTTCGTGTCCTGTAATCGCAGACTGACCGCAATGCGCCACGGGTTTGCTATCTTTTCGCTGTCAAGTATGCCGCCGCTGTAATAATGAAACCAATGCGTCGGTTGCCCCACCCACGCATACGGAAATTGATTTCCGCTCATCACAATAACATCATTATGCGAACTCGAATCAGAAATCTCCCAGTGGGTTGCGGTTGCAGGAAATGTAGGATATGCTCCACCGAGCGGGTGATTATAGAAATAATATGACCTTAAAGAATCAGATGGAAATTCCCAATTGCCAATAGGCAGTGCTTCATATCGCATTCGCTGGGACGAAGAATAAACTCCGATTGCATTATTCAACGCAATGATATTGCCCGTTCCGGCAATCCCGCTGCTCCATTGCGCCGCCGTATAAGGAATAGCCCCCGTGTGATAGAGTGTGCTTTTCATCGAATCGGCGAACAATGCAAGCGCGCTGTTCACATTCATGTAATTGGAATCCAGCTCGAAATAATTCCAGCCGAATTGGATTTGATTTGTTTGCGCCCGCGCAGACGCGCTAAGCATCATAACGAACAAAATTGAAAAAACAAAACGCAGCCTTATCATTGTTCCTCTTCTTTCTATGAATAATTGTTATGGTAACTCGTTGGGATGATTATAATTCACTTCAGATTTCGCATTTCTTACTTCATCACGCTCATTTGTTTTGTAATAACATTTCCGCAGCATTCAAGCCGATAAAAATATATTCCTTCCGGCAGATTCTCGTTATTGAATGTAATAGTGTGTGCGCCTGCCGTTATCAAGCCGTCCGCCAAAGCGGCGACATCCACTCCAAGCGTGTTATATATTCGCAACGACACGGGCGCGGCTTGCGGCAGAGAGTACATTATTGTTGTAGATGAAAAGACGGGGTTGGGGAAATTTTGTGCAAGCGAAAGTTGCCCGGACGGCGCAGAAGGATTTTCACGCACCGCAGAAACGCTGAAATCGGAGAGGGGACGGCGAAAAATTCCCCAACGGTTATAAACCGTAAAGAGATTACCATTGCTTACTGTTAAGCATCCATACTGTGAATCTGTTATTAAGCCGCTATCCTCGGCAAACCAGTTTGCTCCGTTGTTTGTTGAAAGAGACACGCCGCCGTTTATCCCTACAAAAAGATTTTCGCCGCTAACAGCGATAAAATGTAAATTCATATTTGCTGTACCATTGTCAATAGAAATCCAATTTTCGCCGTCGTTTGATGAAAAAAATATGTCATTCTTAAATGTACCCGCATAGAGATTTCCGTCGCTTGCCGCAAGGGCTTGTATGTTCAGAAGCGTATCATCAGTCAGCCCGCGTGAAACCCAATTTGCGCCGTTATCAGTAGAGAGGAATACCCCATAGTTTGTTCCTGCATATATTTTCCCCCCGTCAACAGATAAAACGTTAATATGATTTGCTCCATCTCCTGCAACATTCCAATTTTCTCCTGCAAGAGCCCAACTGTCTCCGTTGTTCGTTGAAAAGAATACCCCGCTTCCTTGTGTTCCCACAAATAAATCTCCTTCTTTGATTGCTAAAGAATTTATAATAGTGTTATCTGGTATTAACGAAGTATCGCATATCCAATTTGCACCGTTATCCGTCGAAAAAAACAAATTGCCCGGACTTCCATTTTCATAAGCGCCCCATCCACCTGCAAAAATCCTTCCGCCGATTGCGGCAAGAGCATATACCTCCAAATCCGATATTCCATTATTTATTGCAATCCAATTTGCTCCGTTATTCGTTGAAACAAATACCCCGCTGTCCGCTCCGGCATAGAGACTATCCCCGCTTGACAGTAAACAATAGATTTCACCTGCTTGTCCTCTCATGCTCGTTTCTACCCATTGCCCGCGTGCTTCGGGTTGCTGCGCGGTAATACCCGCAATCACCGCGATAATGGAAACAATAGTTTTTTTCATCTGAATTTTTTTATAGAAAATATTCACTTCAAAACATTCATCATCTTCGTACTCTCTTTTCCGCCGCACGCAAGCCTGTAATAATAAATGCCGTTCGGCAATCCTTCCCCGCTCGTTCCTATTTCATATTGATACCCGTCGGCGGCGTTGCTCCGAAATAACGTCCTAACATATCTCCCAAGCGCGTCATACGCATTCAATGTTATTTCTTTTCCTGCAAGTCGCGGGTCGGACACGGAAAAGGAAATGGTCGTTTGAGCTGAAAACGGATTAGGATAATTTTGAGAAAGGCTGAAAATTTCCGGCGCAGTGTAAACTTCATGTGTTATTACACTCGTTCCGAGTGCGCTGTCCCCATGAAAAACATATATCTCGCCGTTTCCTAAATTGAACAGCGTGCCGCGCTCTGCAACCATAAAATTATCAAGTTTTTCTCCGGGGTATTTTCCGATACCTATTGCATTGTTGCCTAATTCTGCGCCGGAGCCAAAGGCTTCTATCGCATACCCTTTGCAATTGCTATCTAACGCGCTGCCGATGTTGTATAAAAAAATTCCCCCCGGCGTTGAATTTACATCGCCTCCATACTGCGGGTCAGTTACAAGTATGCTTTTATAATCAGAACTGACAAAATTTCCAATATCATAAATTTGTTGAGGTGGAAATCCAAACGGAATATCATTTGGATTGACAAAAGAATACGTTGGCAGTGAAGAAATTGTTTTGCCGCCTTTATATATCAATACTCTATTATTAAAACCGATGAAAATATCATCAATAGAATCACCGTCGGCATCATCTATTAAAAAGCCACCTGTGAAATTTCCAATGGTGTCAGTAATGAGAATTATGGTATCTGTAACATTCGACAGACTAAAATTATTTCCCAATGGTCTCAGTGCTATTCCGATACTATCTTCTTTACCGGATGCACTCACAGCGCATAACTGACATAAATATTTTTTTGAAGTATCACGTATATTCCCAATTTGTAAAACTCCGCCTGCGTTTTGTGATGATGACAAGCCATAAACTACCTCCTTCGGCATCGTATCTAATTTCATACTGTTGCCGCCATGATAATATAAAACCCTGCCTCGCGTTCCCACTGAATCTGAATAGACGGCATCGTTAATCACAAAACTATCGTACTGGCTTGAATCAAAATTTCCCACGCAAATTGACGAGTAACTGCTAAACTCATCTTTATTTATATCGCCTTGTAAAACTAATGCTGTATCGTACACAAAAGGGGTATCAGTTGAAAAAAGTACCGTAATCTTTCGTTGGGTAGAACTCCATATCAAATAATCGCCGCGTCCGCTCCCGGAGAAATTGCCGGGATAGACGTGTTCTCCCGGCGCAAAATACATCGTGCCAGTATCAATTTTTTTTCGGTTCAAAATCCATGACGAGCCGCCAGTTTCGCCGATTGCGACAGCATTTTCTACCGTTCCACTGTCCGTATTCATTTTACCGAGATACGAAAGTCCGTCGTAACCATAATTTTCAATCGTGTGTTTGCCGATTGCAGACCAAGAGGTGTCTTGCCACAGATTACCGGAGGCAACTTGTGCAAAGCAGGGTGCGGCAGTACACATAAGAAGCAAAGTAAGTACAATCAATCCGCCTGCTAACTGGCGCATTGATACAGAAATTTTGTACATAGAGGGTATCATTTTTGTTATATGATTCAACCCAAAATAGCATTATTTCAAACGCAGTACAAGCGTCTTTCCGGTTTTTTCCCGTCATCTTTCCTTACAAAGCAATTGCCTTGCCCATGAGGGAAAAGGAATTACAAACAATGTTCAATCAAAAATAAGATTGCAACTAATTAATTTTAACTAAATCGCGTTCAATGCCATTGTAAGACGTTGCTCCTAATTTTGAGGGAGCAATGACAATCTTTGCGGCAACGACAGGGGAATACATCATATAAATATCTAATGACAGAGGCATTGAAGCAAAATTTGCATTCAACGAGCCGCTATGCTGTGCGTGGTCTGCTGTATAAGTTACGCCATTGATAATAAAAGTTGTGTCTCCAATGTCTTTGCCGTTCAACGTTTCGATAGGATAAATTGTAGAACCGCTATATTTTAAAGCAATCGTTGTCGTATCAGTCAGCCACCCCGCCGTATTTCCCTGATCAATAATTTTATTCCATTTGTACGGGAGCGATATAGTCCCATTGGGATAGTTGAAAAGGGAAAACACAACATGGGGAATAAGCCCCCAGTAATATATCGTTTGACCGATTTGCGTATACAGTATTGAATCAAAATGTATCGGCGTTGTGTTCGTTCCGTCATACGTTGTATCTATTGCAAGATACGCGAGAGAAAGTTGTCCGTTAATATTCGCAGAAAAATTCGTATTGATGATTGTTTCGTGAACATACAGCAGACTTGAAAGTATTTTGCTCCCGTTTGCAGAATCAAGCGTCCATTGCTGGTATTGGGAACTCTGCCCAACATGGAAAACGGAAAATACTGGTCTATATACCGGGGTTGTAACCGGATTACTGCTTTTACTGCATGAAAGGATTCCTAACAGTGCAACCGCGAAGACAAGGGATGTGCGAAATAACATTTTCAACCATCTACTGCCGCCAAGATGAACAATTTGGTACGCCATTTGATAGATTTTTTAATAAAATGATTGTTAATAAAAATAAGTCTGTGGACTTACTCTTTGTGGGGCAAATGTATGTAAAATTTCGGTATGTGCAAACTCCGAAATTTAGTCAAGGATAGTGTGTACTATTATCGCACTCAACGCGGATTAACGCAACTCGAACTTGCCGAACTGGTTGATATGGATAAGGGGGCGATTAGTGAGATTGAACGGGGTTTAGTTTCACCAAAACTTGAAACGCTGGAAAAAATCGCGGCAGCCCTCAAAATAGAACCGCACTTGCTCTTAATGCCGACCCCGAAAGAACAATGAAATGTTTGTTTTTATCCGTTTATTGGTTTTATACTTGTAAGATTCTTTTGATTTATTGCATATTGCGTCGGTAAAAGACGAATCTTTAAGACGTTTTCCAACTCGTAAAGACGTGATAACCCATTGATAAAGAGGTTCGATAGTAGTTCCTTGCGGACTACACACAATACAACATTCCCATCCGAGAGGCAATCATGCGAGCAGACATCGTTCCCGGCGCCGTTTTCCCTGATTATGAATTGACCGATCACGCAGGCAAACGCCGAAAACTCTCCGAACTACAGAGAAATGACCCTCTTATTCTTGTATTGAGCAGAGGCGCATTTTGCCCCAAAGACCGTCGCCAGATGGAAGGCTTGCTGCAACTGTTCCGCGAAATGGAAGTCGGCTATTGCAAGCTTGCCACCATTTGTACGGATAACCTAATGAGCATGAACGAATTTCGTTCCGGCGTCGGCGCGCACTGGCCTTTTCTATCCGATGCGGCTCGCAAAGTGCAGAAAGACCTCGACATCGTCGAATACACCGACCCCACGCACAACCCGATGATTCCCCATACAATCGTGCTTGAACCAGGACTCCTCATTTATAAAATTTACAACGGTTACTGGTTCTTTGGCAGACCAACCATCGAAGAACTCCGTCTCGACCTCCGCGCCATTCTGCAAAAATGCCGCCCCGATTGGGACATCTCCAAACCGGAATTGAAAGCCGCTTTCGAGAAAGGCGATAAAAGCAAATTCCACCCCTACGGCACAACACAAGCACAGGAATTTGCCAAACAGGAATAGCACAGCCTTTTATTTTTCCCGGCGAAACTTTTTGCCTGCCTTTGTGTTCTACATAAGGCGCAATCAATAATGCATTTAAATATTTGATTTGTGCATGTTGCTTTATCCCTTGCATACTTATCGGAAAACGTTGAATTTTCATTCCATGAAACGATCATCCGCGCGATACGCCGTAATGCTTGCTGCGTTGCTCTCTGCAATTGCTGTGCAGGCGCAATATGGTCGGGGATTGAACAACGCCCAGCGACCGACGGAACATAGTTTTTATTATAGGTTCGGCACGCCGGTGTATGCGGAGGTCGTCAATCTCACAGCCGACGATCCCTCGCAGAGCCGCGTCCTTGCCAATTTCCGCATCGCCTACGATGCGCTGACGTTCCAAAAGCCTGTCTTCTCCGATGAAACCTCGCATACATTCACTGCAAGCGTTACTGTGCGCGCCGACCTCCTCGACGAGCACGACGTAACCGTCCAGCGCGCACAGTGGACGGATACAATCACGGTGCAATCGTACATCGAGACTAACGATAAATTTGAGTATGTCGTCGGTTCGCTCCTGTTCGACGTCAAGCCTGGAAAATATGCCCTTAACTGGACTGTCGAGGATGGCGCAACCCGAGAACAGGTGCGCGAACAAAAGTCAAACGTCATCGCTCAGGATTTTCAACATACTCCGGTCTCCGTAACAAAACCCGTTGTTGCTGCGCTGTTGAGCGAGACAACCCTTATTCCACGCTCTCTTGGCGGCAATGCGGAATTTGGCATGCCTATAACATTTTATACGGAAGAAGTCGCCCCTCAGCCACCTTCACTTTCATACGAATTGATCCGGATAAAAAACCAGAAAGCCGGCGAAACTGAAAAGGACAACGACAGCATCCTTTGTGCAAGCGGCACGGTAACCGCTAAAACCGGCGTTCACCTTGCGTTGCAGAACAATCGGTGCTGTACGGTCAGCCCCGCCATCGCGATTGCCACGAGCACTGCCGTCAAGGTCGCATCAACCGACACAACTGCGAACAATCGCCCGAGTCTTTCCAATCTTTTGACGCCGTCGAGCATGGCGACACCCGATACTTCCATGCACGCCGTGAAAGAAAATCGGTACTACTCGACTTTCACAATCAACGGCGACTCTCTCGAAATGGGCGACTACGTCCTCAAACTCCGCGCCAATGTAGGATTTACAACTGACACCGCAACGCAAACGTATCCGTTTCGGATACTCTGGTCAACCATGCCCCTCTCCCTTTCCGATCTCGATTATGCGATTGACGCGATGCGCTACATCCTCACCGACGGTCAGATCGACTCCATGAAAAGCGGCGACCGTGCCGAGCGCCGAAAACTGTTCGACGCCTACTGGAAAGCCCAGGACCCCTCGCCCGGCACCGCCTACAACGAACGCCAAACCGAATATTACCGCCGAGTGGATTTTGCATTCTTCAATTTCCGCAACCCCGTGAAAGCCGACGACGACGGTATGCGTACCGCGCGCGGAAAAATTTACATCCTTTTCGGCAAGCCCACAAACGTCGAGCGGCGTCTGCTACCGGATGGACCCGCCGAAGAAATCTGGACGTACGACAACAACGTCCGCAAACGTTTCATTTTCCACGACGACAACAAAGACGGCACATATATACTCGCCCAAGTTACGGATTTGTAAATCGGCAACACCCGCATCACGTCTCCTTCTCCCACACTTTATTCTCCTCCCTGATACGAATCCGCAGCATCGCCGCATTCAGAATCGAAAACACAACCGCGGTGATATATAAATGAAAAACCATCGGGACAACGATAAACTCGCACACGACGATGATATAATTGGGATGCCTGACATATTTATATAGTCCTCTGCGGACAGTCGGCGCGCCCGCCACGCGGAATATCTTGGTGTTCCAGTATTTCCCCAGCGATGCGATCACCCACGCCTTTGCGGCGATGAGCGCCAAAAATAGAATCAGAAAAACAACATCCAACGACTGCCCTCCCCGCCATGAATATTCGCCAATCATAGAGAGAATGAACGATGCATGGAGCAGCACGATAAACGGATAATGCGTTTGACCGTACTCGACGGCGCCCTGCGCCTGCAGCCACCCTTCGTTTCTCCTCGCAATGGCTAACTCGCTGAGACGCTGCGCAATGAAGAAAGAGAGGAAGATTATGAACGCCATGCCCTATGTTATGGTTACTTCTTCATGTCAAGTAGCGCCATCTCGCTGGAGAAACCCGGACCCATCGCCAGCATCAACCCGTAACCGGGCTCGTACCCCTCGCGCAAGAATTTCTCCAGCACGTACAGCACCGTTACGCTGGACATGTTGCCGTACGCGTGCATCACCTCGCGCGTGTTTTTCAAAAAATCCCCCGGCGCGCTCAGCGACTGCTCGTAGGCGTCCAGCACCTTTGTGCCCCCCGGATGAAAAATAAAATTCTTCACGTCGCTCAGCGCAAGCCCCTGCGCCGTGAGAAACTCGCCGATGACGCCTTTGATGTTGTCGTTGATGATCGTCGGAATGTCCTTTGAAAACAGCACCTTGAATCCCGTGTTCAAAAACTCCCAGCCCATCACGTTCAGCGAGTCGTAGTACAGCATGCTGCTCGTTGCCGCTATGCTGATACCGCCGGCGCCGCGTTGCCGCCGGTTCTTTTCATAATTGTCCCCCGTGATGATGCACGCCGCAACGCCGTCCGAAAACAGGCTGGCGGCGATGAAATTGCTTTTGCTGTAATCGCTCCGCATGTACGTGAGCGTGCACAACTCCACCGCCACGAGCAGCACCACCGCGTCGGGATTGGCGGTTGCGGCGGTGTTCGCCTTCGCCACGCCGGAGACACCGCCCCCGCAGCCCAGCCCCCACACGGGAGTGCGGTTCACGTGCGGGTTCAATCGCATGGCGTTGATGATCAGCGCGTCCACGCTTGGGGTTGCAAGACCGGAGGACGAGACAAAAATCACATCCGTCACTTCCGCCGCGAAAATGTGCGCCCCAGCCAAGCAATCTTCAATCGCCTTGATGGAATACTCCAACGACAGCCGGATGTACTCGTTGTTGTTTTGCTCGAACGTATTGGGATTGAAATAATAATCGAGCGGCTTGCAAAAATTCCTGTGGATGATGCCCGTATTGTCGAACGCGCCGATAAGCCGCTCCAGATGCGGAAACGCCGCCGGGAATATCTGCCCGATGCGGCTCTTAATCTCCTTCTGCTCCACTTTATAAGGAAAATCTATTTTCGCAACTGCGGCGATTGACGGCATGTGTTAGCTGTAAAATATATCGTTGTCATTCTGAGCCCTTCGCTGCGCTCAGGATAAACTCCGCGAAGAATCTATCTTCATTATACAGAAATCGCACATGGATTCTTCGGTCGTTACACTCCCTCAGAATGACATCCCCAACTGTATTATGACAGAAACCCCGTTGCATAGAAAACAATATTACGAATTTTTGCGGGATTACAGTAACCCCCGCGCTTTAGTCGGGGGGAAGCACGTCTCTTTCTCCTTGTCATTGCGAGACCCCGGACGAAGTCCGGCAACGAAGCAATCTCCCTTCAACTTATTTGCCTACTGAGATTGCTTCGTCATCCGCTTGCGCGGATTCCTCGCAATGACCCATTCGCATCTTCCTCACCCCCCAGTTTCAACAACGTTCAACACATCTTCATCCTTCACACTTCATCCTTCACACTTCATCCTTCACACTTCATCCTTCACACTTCATATTTCACCCTTTCCGCGTGTCTCATTCCTGCAAAACTAATACGCTTTGATACATGATTATTCACGTGTTCCGGTTTATGTGCGGAGCTTGCGGACTTTGCGGAGCGCAGTCCCGTATCTATATAGCGCCGCCCGATAGCGCCGCCCGTTGTCACTACAAAACTAAAAGGAATAGGCATACGCTTCCTAGAGGTTTGAGGCAGGGGTGCGGAGGTTGCGGACTTTGCGGAGGAGAAAGCCGCAAAATTTATCAATTTTCACGCCTACTCCCCGGCTTTAGCCCGTAAAAGTGCCTCCCTTCCCCGCCGCCTTTACGGCGGCAACAACACAATGTTACGCCCTCTCCCGCCGGGAGAGGGCAGACACGCAGCGCGTGTCGGGTGAGGGCGAACCCCGTAGGGGCGGGGTCAACGCCTGAATGACGTGCGGTTGGGCGATACCCACGACTAAAGTCGTGGGTTACTATAATACAGTGATAGTAACCGCCGTCTTTAGACGGCGGACGCAGAGCAAAAAAACATAGCGGACTTTAGTCCAATGACAACATAAACCGATTCAAAGGACTTTAGTCCAAAATCCTGTTAATCCCATCATCCAATAAATCCAAATTCAGACGTTCCCTAAAGCCGCGTAGCGGCGGCATATATTATTTCCCTCTCAGAACTGAGAGGGCAGACACGCAGCGCGTGTCGGGTGAGGGCGTACCCGTAGGGCGGGGTCAACGCCTGAATGACGTGCGGTTGGACGATACCCACGACTAAAGTCGTGGGTTACTAAAATACAGTGATAGTAACCGCCGTCTTTAGACGGCGGACGCAGAGCAAAAAAACATAGCGGACTTTAGTCCAATGACAGCATAAACCGATTCAAAGGACTTTAGTCCAAAATCCTGTTAATCCCATCATCCAATTAATCCAAATTCAGACGTTCCCAAATGCCGCATCGTGGCGGCATATATTATTTCCCTCTCTCGCCGGGAGAGGGCAGACACGCAGCGCGTGTCGGGTGAGGGCATACCCGTAGGGGCGGGGTCAGCGCCTGAATGACGTGCGGTTGGGCGATACCCACGACTAAAGTCGTGGGTTACTAAAATACAGTGATAGTAACCGCCGTCTTTAGACGGCGGACGCAGAGCAAAAAAACATAGCGGACTTTAGTCCAATGACAGCATAAACCGATTCAAAGGACTTTAGTCCAAAATCCTGTTAATCCCATCATCCAATTAATCCAAATTCAGACGTTCCCAAAAGCCGCATGGCGGCGGAAGATTTCTCCGTTAAGAGATTGAAAGAACAATTTGAAAATTTATTTGTATTTTGCATAAATGGAATATCTAGCGGTACCAAGTTCCAATTTCCCCATAAAACGAATAATTGTACGGCACTGAGTTACCGTTCAAATCATTTCTAATTGAGAATATTATCCGATAAATAATTATGAAACAAATTGACCGGAAACAAAATAAAACCTATTTACCCGTATGTTTATATTTAGATGAATTATCTGCAATTGAAAAAATAATTAATGACGCCGGAGGCAAGCCAATTATTAAAATTGCTGATTGTGAATTTGACTCTATTGCGGATTTAGTAAAAAATCAATCCCTTTTAGAAAATAATAAATTAGATGAAGCCCTTATTACATCGCGCACGCCCTCTATTTATATATTTTTAAGAAAAACATGGGCAAGTCTCGAAATCGATACAAGTGATTTGATATCTACGGGGGTCTTTACCAAAATTGACAAAATATTAAAAAGTTGCAAAAGAAGAACTGCCTGGATAAATCACACATGGTGGGGATTACTATTGTTATTTATTATATCGGTGTCATTATTTCTTATTTTATTATTTTATTTTGAGATACATTTCATTTCTAAAGATATTTTATCAATATTAAGCCCTGTTCAAATAGCAGGGATAACATGTTTATTGTATGTAATTTTTTATAAAATAAATACAACCAAAATAATTTTACAAAATCGAGCCAATGCACCCAGCTTTTTTAAACGTAACAAAGATCAAATAATAGTAAATGTTATAATTGCAATAATAGGGGCAATTTTAGGGATATTCGGCACATTAATAGTAAGTTCTGTAAATAAATAATTTTTTGCCCCCTTCCTCCCAAATCTTGCCTTGCTTGCAAAATCCCTACATCGTATCATTGCATCTCAATAAATCAATTTTAAGGAGCAGCAACAATGCAAACACGACCGATTCCCGACGGCTACCATGCCGTCACGCCGTACCTGACCGTGAAGGAAGTCCCGGCGCTCATCGCCTTCCTCAAACAGGCGTTCGGCGCGGACGTTACCGAACTGATCACGCTTCCCAACGGCAGCGTCAACCACGCGGAAGCCCGCATCCGCGATTCCGTCATCATGATGGGCGAGGCGCCGCAGGATTTCAAGCCGATGTACGCGCAATTGTACCTCTACGCCGGCGACGCGGACGCCGTCTACGCGCAGGCGATTGCCGCCGGCGGCGTCTCCATCCTGGAGCCGCACGACGAATTCTACGGCGACCGCGTCGCCGCCGTGAAAGACCCCGCCGGCAACACCTGGTGGATTGCCACCCGCGTCAAAACCGTGCCGGTGGACGAGCTGCAAAAACTCGCCGCCGAAAGATTTCAGGCGAAGTGATTGTTTGATGTTACGGTTACAAATAAATTTATGCGATTGTCATTCTGAGGGAGCGAAGCGACCGAAGAATCCACGCGCAATTTTGGGACACTCAAGATGGATTCTTCGCGGAGTTTATCCTGAGCCGCAGCGAAGGGCTCAGAATGACAGGCTAAAGTGTGAGATTTTTGACAACTAACAGTGCAGTGAAAAAAGCGCTCTCCATACTGTTCCTCGGCGTATTCCTCTATAACATGGCGGGATACTTCGTCGCGTTCAAAATCCTCCAATGGGAAGCCCGCCGCGAGATGGGCGCAAAAATTGAAGGCGTTATTGAAGACGTGTTGGAAACGAGCGCCGGCGACGCGGCAATGACGACGATACGCATCCCCGCCGCCGAACAGGCGCGCGTCCATTGGCGGACGGGCAATGAATTCGAGTATCGCGGCAATCTGTACGACGTCGTCCGCGCCGAGCGCTGCGGCTCCGCCACGCTCTACTACTGCGTCAACGACGCGAAGGAAG
>Ga0207048_10030_pt1 | contig 44989 bp, 41 predicted proteins | sample Alteio_BWMinCont_65_FD_153301 | JGI IMG/M metagenome (GOLD analysis project Ga0207048, IMG submission 153301) | Enriched cells from forest soil in Barre Woods Harvard Forest LTER site, Petersham, Massachusetts, United States -... | ecosystem: Environmental > Terrestrial > Soil > Temperate forest >...
GCAAGACGATCGTCGCGTAGTACTTCATCGTCGCGATATGACTTTGGTCCGACCAGCACCCGGTGCGTGTTAGCGTAAGTTGCGGAGTTCGATGCTCTCCAAACATGACCGTGCGGTCCCATCCGACCGGCAGATTCGCTCGTCTGTTCAATCGCACGTGCCTCACCTCCGGGTTCGCAGCCAGGCACGCGAGCACGGCGCCGAGATCGAAGCCGCGAACTAACGGCAGGTCGTGTTGCTGGACGAAGACATGCTCCGTAGCCACTTCCTGCAGCGCGCGAACCATAACGCCGCTGAGATGTCCCCACTCTGGCAGGTTCAGGATCTTGATGTTCGGACGGCCAGCAAACGCTTGCTCGACGTTGCGATGGTACTGATCGTAGTCACCGGACTCCGAGGAGGGGGGGGCGCCGTCAAACACAATGAGGATGGGGCTGTCGGCGAGTTCGGGTACGTGGTTGAGCGATGCGACGGTCTCCGTGATGTGCCTCGTTGCCGGCATTTCCGGTACTGGGGAGGTGGCGATGATGGTAGTTATGCGTGGCATGGACTAACGGGAAAGCGCTTGAGAGCGATCCGCTAAGCGAGCGCCAATCTCGATGGCCAATGGTAGGCGCCGACCGCGCTTTTTAGTATAGCCAACTTGGCCTTAGCGGACTTCGGCGAATTGGGGTGCACCAACACAGCTCGAGCAAGGTCAAGTGGGACGAAATCATGGCGCCAAAAGGTGGTCGCAGGAAGTGCCTTCACCGTGAGGCCTCCCGTCGGAACGCGACCGAAAAACTCCCGATCGGCGTCACGCACGAACCCCGCGCGGAGTGCCTCGGGACTAGTGTAGACGCTAGAGCCACGCCAGACGACGTTGGTTGCGAAGAGAGCCAGGTTCCATGCCAGCTGGTCGCTCGACACACACCGCTGAAGCGCTATGACTTTGCGCAGAAGCCGAACAGTCGCGGCGCTCGGTGCGCAGCTAATGAATCCTCCGCAAGCGGAGAATCCCCATTGGAGCGCTGTAACCTTGGGAAAGTACATGACCCGTTGGCAGACTACGTCAGCATACTGGAGTGATGGATCAGGGTCCCGAAGGAGCAGAGCATCTATGTCACACAACGCCGTCGAAACTCCGTTTTCGAGAAGGTACCTGATAACCTGATGGCGGCTGAAGATGATGGCGAGAGCCTTGCCGTCGAATCCGCCGCGGTTGAAGTAGTCCCGCCGTGTCGCAAGATGCTGCGGCAGCTGAACCCGGAAACAGGGGATGCTGCGCTGCATTAGCCCTTCGAAAGTCATCTCGTCGCAGGCGGCAATGGCGAAAGCGCGGACACCTGCGCGCATCGCAAACTCTGCCCAGAGCAGGCCGAGGTCGAAATATTCCTCGGTCAGAAACGGCACATAAAAATGGCTGGACTTCGCTTCCGGTGCCAAGGCTAGCAGACGTTTGCCATCGAATGCGATTTCGGCACTCACATCCGACAATTGTTCACGAATTTCCGCTGGCCATTCGTATCCCTCGAGCCAGCTCGAGGGGAGCTGTGCAAGGAAACGCAGCGCTTCTTCTATTTCGCCGTCCATTCGGGTATCTCCTCTCCGAGCCATTGGAAAAGCTGCCGATTCGGCTCGGCGTAAAACTCGTGCAGCAAATGGCGGACGGCCGCACTCATCGGGCTGGCCGTGGGTGTGACGAAGTGGTCCAAAAAACACGCGGGAATCGCATCAAGACCGAGAAATCGGAATATCTGGGCGTAGTGCTCATCCGGTCTTAGTCGAATGCGTTCCGAAATCACGACGTGGATCTGATTTCGTGGAAAAGACTCGCACAGACTGCGCAGCTGCTCCGCGTAAAAGCCCTTCAGCACATAGCCCTCGCGCCAGCAACTCCGCCCCGTGTCAGCACAGGTGTAAAACGCCTGACGACGGTCCGGCAGGCTTGCCTCGTCGACACCTTGTGCGACGACATCGTCAAACTGCTCAGATTCATCGCGTTTGATGTAACGGGCCATCTTCCACTGCGAGTATGCACGCTCTACCGGCGATCGGAGCAAAACCAGGAGCTTAAAATCCGGATTCACGGCGCGCATCCGTTCGTGACAAATCATCCGGTGAAGCAGTTCTGCCGTTTTCTCGCCAACAACTTTATCTGTGCTAGGGAAATGACCCCGATACCATTCTGCGCCTCGATCCCAGTGCTGGTTGTAAAACTCAATCTCCCGTTGGCCGTATTCGGTTGCCCCGCAAAACGTATGAACCCTGGGATGTAACGCGAGATTGCGAATAGCTGCGGTTGTTCCGGCTTTCTGCGCCCCGATAATGAGAAAATGCGGGTTCATGCTTGGGACGCGCATACCGCGGCAGGGTGACCAGACGAAAGTTGAAGTTGTAGAAACGCCTGAGACCAGTCCTTGGCGAAAAGGCCATCGTATCCGTGCATCCACGGTTTTTCGGTTGATGAATAGTGAATGATCGCCGGGTCTCCGCGTGTCGCAGCGAATGCAACTTCATCGAGCAACGAATCCCGCCATGACGTGAAATTACCCCAGTGGTTAGTCATGAAATTCCATTTCCCGACCAAAGGTGCCCAACTTTGGTAGAGAACGGCATTCAATCCGTCCTGGTCCCACCATAAGACGTGCTGCCTATAATCACGCAAATATGCGAAAATCTGGTCGGCGGCTCGAGTTTCGCGCCACCGCCTCAGGTTCAGCACCATTACCCCTGCGTTGAATGTGGGGGTTTCCGGAGCAATACCGAGGAGCGAAAAGGAAGGCACGCCCCGAGGACTACCAAAAGACCCGGATGCGGGACTCAAATTTGGCGCTGCGAGCAGATGCACATTTGTCGCGTCTACTTCGAACAAAGGATGCACGGAATGGCGGACTAGTAGGTCGCAATCGAGATACAGCACCTTATCGAGGTCGCCGAGAAGGTCAGCGGCGAGAATCCGCAAGTAGGTCTCGATCGACACGTGGCCGTCGAGTTTCAAACCATTTAGGCGTGAATCGGAGACCTCCAGGAACTTAATCGTCACAGGAAATCTCCGTACCGCCTGTTTGATCGAGTCGCGACTTTCTGGTGCGAGGCTAGTGGTCATGATCAACACCTCGACTTGATAACCCGGCGCAAGGTTTGACATGAGCGAGAAGAGCATCACCGCCGCGGGTCTGGCATAGCCGTCGTTGACGGCGGTTAGAATTGGGAGGACACGCGCAGTCATTTGGCTTCGCAAAAATAGCGTCTCACGTCATCGGGCGTCGTGATCGTACGCTCTCGGATTGCGCCCAAAAATTCTTCATGACGCTTTGGTTTAATGTGCAGGCCGACGACCGCGGCTGGCCACTTAGTTGGGCGCGCGGCAAGTACGTTGAATTTTCGCGCGAGCAATCGACATGGAACACCAAGGGTTTCAATGGCCCGGTTGAATGCGGGCTGTTCAAAATATTCCGGGTGGTGACCGACGATGCTCTGATAGTTTTCCAAGGCGGTAGAGAGAAGGGCGACGTGCGCGCTCCGGCGGAGAACCATGAGCCCGGTGTTAATCCACTGGGTCGGTGGAGAGGAAAGGTCGGCAAATCGCCGCACCTCGTCGACATAGTCCTGTCGCAGGCCGATAGGTTGATCGGAAACTGCGGCGTCGACGGGACCGTCCAGGAAAGCCGGCGAGTCAAATTCATATTGCTGCCGTGGCCATTCGCTGGTCAGCACAAAATCACGACATGCAAATACAGCTGAGGTAGCGTGATCGATCGGCGGCGACCAGGGACCGAGGCAGAACCAGTCCGCGTCGAAATAGACAACAATGTCAGCGGAGGTGTAGTCGAAAACCTGTAGACGCAACCCGGCAGGGTGATCCACTTGGCTGCTCGCCAATTCGCGTGCACCTAGTACCAAGGCCGGCGCTCCAGTCCATTGCTCGAAGCAGCACGCCGCGAGCCTTGCGAGTTCTTCATATACGGGTCCAATGCCAACCGTCACCCCGGTGATGGAAATAGCTTTTTGGAGATCCATAAGGAAAAATTGCGGCGAAACGGTAGACTACCAGCCGGTGAAAGCCGGCCACTCCGGAATTGAAGAAGGGCAGTAGTACGCGTCTTGCCGCGATGAGCTCTCCTTGGGTGCGCTGCCGGGGGCGGCATTCAGGAGCTGGATCCGCGGGCGCGGGGATTCAGTTTTGCAGTTGATCAGCGCGATCTGGAGAGCGCGATGTTCCGCTTCCATTAGGGCAATCGAGTCGTACCGGCCGGAGGTGTCCTGGGATATCAAAGTTTCCATGGCTAAGTGCGGTGGGAGAGAGGTTGGGGATCCATTTCACGCGGTAGGCAGCCGGGCGCGGAATTGAGGGAAATCGAAAACGCGCACGCGTCAACAAGAAACGCCAATGATTGGCAACCATTGGCGCGGCTATTACAATGATGGTCTATTTTGATTGCCATTAGCAATTTGCGGGACTTTGCTTGCGGATCGGGTAATTAGGCTTACATTCGAAGCAGCGATACATAACCCGTTATGACCGAACTCTTTTTAATCCTCCAAAGCGAATTTCAACGGCTGGCCGACCTCCCAACGGACGTGGGGTCTGCGGCCGCTGCTGGCGCAAAGAAGGGATATCGCTCGCTCGCTCAGAGAGCTCGGGCACTCAAGGTTGATTCGGGCACCTTATCCCGATTGCTCAATGGGAATGCTCGCTTGAGTCCCAAGCTGGCCGATCGGTTCGCTGCTCGATTGCGATCTGATCCTGCGGAGCGAAGAACCTTGGCCGAACGGTTGCTCGAGGCGGGAAAAAAAAGACCCCTAGAAGACCAGCAACCCTCGCAATACGGCGATATCAGCGCCGTTAAGAATTTTTTCGAACGTCTATCGCAAGAGCATTGTTTGCTTGTCGTAGAATATCGGGACCTTCCGCGAGCTGAACCCGACGCCAAATACGGCAACTACGCGCGACTGGCCGGCCAGGCCATTGCAAAGGGTTTGGCGTTCGGGATGGTGCTACCGTTCAGCGACGACTCACTTACAGAGCCCCCCAGTGGCCTGTACCATACACGTACTATCCGCAGCTATTTGTGGGACCTGAAAAGAAAGGCAATAGCAGCCTTCAATTCGATACGAGACGAAGCCCGGATCGCCCTTAAAGAACTCCAAAAAGATTCGGATGTCGACAAGAAGGCCCTGGAACGGCGCCTGGTGCTTTATGAGCGCTCGCCCGGTAACTCCAAAAGCTCAGTGCCCGCCGATCTTTTTTTCTCCGGGATTCAAAGCCGGGTCTTTTACGTAGAGATCAGAACTGAAGACATATTGGAGAAGGAAGTTTGGGAATGGGTCGCTGCACGGGAACGCGATTTTTTCATTCAGCGCGATGAATCTTCGACTCCACAAAACGTAATTGCGGATCAATTTTTCCCCATCGTTAAATTCTGGCACGACAATGAACATGCCCGTCTTCCGACAAGCATCGGAGACCTCAAAAACACGATTGAGACATACGGCACAGGGCTGGGCGCAAATCTTCCGTCCGAGTTCTGGAGTGTCGCGGATGCCTGGAATCAAGCCCTATCTCCCGCACCAACAGCCACCGGCCAAAGTTAGGATGAGCTCCTGCGAAAAATCGCTTCCCGCTGAGTTGGATGCCGATCCAAGGTGGGGATTCACCATGCGTGGATGGGATTTTTCTCGCGCCGAAGTCGCCGCCGCAATTCAGGGGCATCGACTCCTGAATCCCGCGATGGAGCTTGGAACGAACGTCTGTCCGTGGAACTGCGATTTTTGCTTTACGGAAAGCCCGGACAATCGCGATGGGCGAAAGCGCCGTCTGAGCGATGAGCTTTCGCTAGAACGCCGTTTGGCCCTGATCGACGAGGCGGCCGATCTTGGGGCCAAAAGCATCAATTTCGTCGGGGCGGGCGAACCGACAATCGACCCCGATTTTTGGAGCCTCCTCGATCGAATGCGGCAACGCGATATTGTCCCGATTATTTATACGGAAGCTTCGCTCAGATTGAAGTCTCAAAGCTTTTCCAAGCGCCTCTTCGATCTCGGGGCGACGGTCGTCCTGAAGATGAACAGCCTCTACAACCCAGATTATCAGAATCGGGTCCTTCGTGGGATTCGGCCCAAGGTCGGGATTCCAACCGTCAACTACTTCGACGAGAGAAAACGCGCTTTGGATATGCTGATTGACATCGGCTTCAACCAATCCTGTCCAACGCGCCTAGCCTTCGACTGCATTATCTGCCGAGAGAATGTCGGTGAAATCGAGGATATCCATCGATTTGCCCGACAAAACAACATCTTTGCTCTTTTCGTAAACTATCTTCCCTCGGGCAGAACGGTGGACGGCCATACTTCAGCCATCACCTGGCCGGAGCAGCACAATATTTTCAAGCGCCTTGCGGAAATTGATAAGGCTGAATTCGGCTTGGAACACGCGAGTCATTTTCCTTATTCCGGCGGCGTGCCCTGCACCATTCGTGGATTGGGGTTGTTCGTTAAGATACGGGGCGAGGTATTCGATTGCCCCGGAGAATTGATTGCGCTCGGAAATGTGCGCAACGACTCGCTAAGTGCAGTGTGGCAAAAAGCCCGCTCGATCACCAGTGGTTTCAATGGAGAGTGTCTGCCTCGCCAATTGTTTTGGAAGCGCATGGCCTCATTGAATAGCGCCGCTCATCCCGATCGCACAGCGCCATCCAGTGCGCACCAGGCACTTCAGCCATCGCTGCAATGAAAATATTACTTCGTAGCATTTGCCTTCTTACCCTGAGCTTGACCCTCGCCACCGCTGGGATTTCCCAAGGATCCATCAAGGTTGGCGAGGTCGGATCCCTCACCGGTAAAGAAGCTGCCCTTGGTCAATCATCGCGCAAGGGCACCATGCTCGCATTCGAGGAAATCAACGCCCGCGGAGGTGTTCTGGGGCGGAGGTTGCAACTCATTACTGAAGACAATGCCTCTGTGGCCGGCGAGTCAGCGACTGCGGCGCAAAAGCTCATTTCTCGAGACAAGGTTATCGCTCTCCTTGGCGAGGATTCGTCCAGCCGCTCCCTCGAAATGGCTCCGATCGCTCAGACTTCAAGGGTGCCAATGATCTCGCCAGCGTCCACGAATCCGAAGGTAACGCAAGTTGGGGACTACATCTTCCGAATCTGCTTTATCGATCCATTTCAGGGCGCAGTGATGGCAAAGTTTGCGCGGGAGTCGCTCAAGCTTACCCGGGTGGCTACGCTGGTGTCAGTATCGACGGCATACAGTGTGGGACTTGCGCAGTTTTTTGACCAACGCTTTACCGCCGATGGGGGAATGATTGCCATTACGCGGAAATATTCTGAGGGCGATAGAGACTTTAAGGCCCAGCTTACAGCCATCAAAGCTGCCGGAGTTGGCGGAATTTTTGTCCCGGGCTTCTACACGGAAGCAGCTCTGATTTGCCTGCAGGCTCGGGAACTAGGTATAGATATTCCCATCTTTGGCGGGGATGGCTGGGAAGCACCGCAATTGATCCAAATTGGCGGTTCAGCGGTTGATGGGTGCTATTTTTCCACCCATTATTCCCCGGATAGCCGGATTCCAGCTTCGCAAGCATTTGTTCAACGGTTCTCTGCCCGATTTGATGGCCAGACACCGGATGCGATGGCCGCATTGGGCTATGACTCAGCCATGATTCTAGCCGACGCGATTAAGCGCGCGGGAACTACAGACGGTCCTCTGCTCCGCGCTGCGATCGGTGCGACCAAAGATTTTCCTGGGGTGACTGGCGACACTACTATCGATGCTAACCGGAATGCGACCAAGCCTGCGGTGATTATCACGGTAAGAGACGGCAAATTCAAATTTCTGGAGAACGTCACCCCATGAACCGGTGGAAGTAGCAATGGGCTTAAGCTCCAAGAAGTCCTGCGTCCTTTTGACGGCCGAACTTAGACGGCGCGTCGGTGACCGAATCGTCCCAAATGGAAAACTTCAATCATTCGATCCAGATCTGCTTTCTTGTGCCATCGAAGCAACGGGATCTATAAAAGGCGCCGCATCGTGGCTAACTTGTCTCCAATATGGGTTACGGAACCGGATTCCACTTTCAGTAGCAAAAAACGCCAAGGGGAAAGCGGCGGTGATTCAACTGCTAGGTCGAATCGACCGGGGCGTGCTGGCGTAAGTTGAAACCAAGAGTGTATTCTCGGATGCAAACAGAGGCGTTGGCGTGCTAGAATAAGCCGGCTATTAGCCTTTCAAGTCCACTGCAGTATAATCCGCCTGGAAGAATCTGAACGAGCGCTGAGAAACGAAGCAGCATGGGTAATCCGATTTCACCTGAATTGACTCTTGGCACCATCGCTGAGCTTTTAGTGCAGGCGAGCCTGCTTCAGTATGATGTCCAAGCTGCTCCTCCGCTAAAGGACAGTGGCAACGACTTAATCGCCATTCGCGGACCCGTGATTCGCGCGATTCAAATAAAGGCCACGAAAAGCACTCGATATAGTGCGCCGAACAAAAAGAAAAGATATGATATCCTAGCAGCGGTTCAAATGCGCGGCGAGGGTCATAAAATTCACTTCGGCCAGTGTGAGATCTTTCTGCTCGAAAAGAAGATGCTTCCAGAGCTTCCGAGAGCGTTTCAATTGCTACCGGACGAATATCTCCTCTGCGCAGCGCGCATTGACGCGCTATTTCCGCGCAACAGGATTGGACCAGGCGCGTGAGCCGCAGTTAGCCCTGATTTTGGTCAATTGGCCATCAACCTCCTTGAATAACATCGATTTACTCGAAAGTGAAACCTGCAAGGTAGCCTATCCCTAAACACTAAAGGCGTCGACCGATTCAAGCGCCCGGTGTCCGCCTGGCGGCTTGCTTAGCACGCAACTCGCTCCAGTAGACGGCCTCACTAGCTGCTACTGCCGCTTTCCGAGCTTGGATTGCCGCTCGCCCCTTTTCAGCTGCCAGGTTTCGTCGCATCTTCTCCAGTAAATCCGCGATGAATTCGGGCAGAGGCACGGGTCGGCCCGCAGCTATCGCTCTGGCGTCAGCTATGCTCGTTGCACCAGAGGCACCGGTGCATAGAACCCCCTGCTCACCGTAGTCCAAATAGCACGGGCACGAGCTGCATGGGGCGTACTTGCGCTTCATGAGTCCGTGCGGACAGGTCTTATGGTGACGAGCCACGGCCAAGATTTCTATTTTGTGGCGATCGCGTTGAGGATGCACAAGCCACTGCCGATCGAACCCCCCACTCTGCAGTGCGTCTTCAATTTCGAGCCGCCCGAAAAGCGCACCAATAAAAGGTCTCAGATCGACCTCGATCGTCGGCACGGCAGCTGCCTGAAGCTTCGCCAATTTTGCCTCGTCCACTGCATGCGATACCCTGAACTCAACGAAGGTGACTGCCTCTCCATTTCGCGCTACCGCGTCCGGCTTGAAGCCCTTCCAAGGGACCTCAAGCTCAACGGACTCAAAATCCAATTGCCGAGGAGATCCGATAGTCTGGAATTCCGCGCTCCGGGCATGCGGAAAGATTTCCGCCTCCGGCGCTAATATTGATCGATTTTTGGCAAAAGCCTCCTTTGCGGCACGGTGGAGTGCGGTTTCTCTTGCCCATTCGCAATCGGCGCCGCCCTCGTGCGCAAAATGGTGTTGGCGAATATTGGTCTAGCCCCAGGGTTGGTTATCCAGCGTGAAGAATGCAGAGCCGCCGAAGGGAAAGCTGCTCAAGTGAAACTTTTAGAGACTTGGCGATCACCAAAGCCTCGTAGTCCGGGACATAGCGCTCCGCAGATTCCTGCGGCTCGTATTTAATTGGTCGCCCAGAATCGTGGTATCAACGTCAGCGGATGCCGGTTGGATGTCCGGTGTACATACGCACACGGAATTAATGCCGTGTGCGAGTAAGATGCACACGGCATTATTATCACCACACGGAATTATTAACTCGGGCCAATCCTTGGCTCGAGTTAATAATTACGTGTGGGATCGTCGGCGGCGTCGGTACTGGGGAGGACAATAAAAACGGGTGCAAATCCTTGCATTGGTGCGCCTAGAATTTTTGACCGTACTTACTTCGGAGCGGCTTTTCGGATGCCAGCTAAGCTCGTCTCTCCGGTCACTTTTCGCATATGCCCAACCGTGGCATCCGCCCGGAAGCCGGGGATCGGATTGGAAAGGTTGCCGTTCTGCGCGTCGCTGCGCTTCTGATCAATTCTACCTGTCTTGGGAGCCGCTTGGTCCCGATGCCTACCGTCTAAACCAGGTTCTTTCATGGTGGGACCGGTATCGGGGGAATCGCCGATGGTAGCAAGCTAGGACTAAAATACTGACTTAGAATTACTTATCGAATGAGAATTTCCGCCGCTTATTGCTCACAGGCGATTCCTCGCTGTCATCGATCTCGGTCGAGAGTGGTCGCTGGTCCAAGTGAAGCCTCTGTTCTCGCGCTGCTACAATAGCAGCGTGCGCTGTTGGATACGATTCCACTGTCTGCCTTGTTGCGTCTTTCGGCGGGATACCAATGCCGACAAAGCCTCCTTTTTCCGTGCTCCATTTAGCCCCAAGGCCGCCCGGTTCGGGGAATTTAACCCTGAATGTTTTCATGGGCGTGGACCGAGGAAAGCGAAATCTGTCCTACCAGGGGCATCCTTCTCCAATTGTTTCTCAAGTGCAGGGACTTTTTCCGGATGGCACTCGCATTCCATGGACAGGCATAAGAATCCCCGTCTTTAATAAGTATGTCCACATCCGCTTTATACCCTTTTAGATTTGATATCATGGCTGAGAACAATGTCTGTGCCCAAGAGACTTTCAACCGATTAGCCGTCGGTCATTTGATTCTTAAGTTCCTTCTGTGAATCCATTCGAATCACGAAATGCCTCCTAAGGGCACTTGAAAGGGGTCAGCGATCCAAGCGGCCGGAGGTCTAGATATTAAGACCAAACGTCCGCCCTGTTGGAACCCATTCCAATTTCACAGGTAGACCTCTGATACGGATGGAGCGCCATTCGGATTATTTTCAGCCGTCTACTTTGCTTCCAGCGTAAGTCTATAATTGCGTGTTATCCTGCCCGTGAGCGAAATATACGCAAAGCATGCGAACATAAGGTGAAAGCTAACGACTCCTGCCGCAAATTCATCGAGTGCCGCTGGATCAGCAACCTGCTTGCTGAGCCATTGTGCCGCCGCAAACACGCATCCTACTGTTATCAATGTCGGGACATTGATCATGGCCGATACAATCTTAATTTCACTAATCTCAGACTTAATCGCAACCTCTTCTTTGTCTTTCCCCTCCCAGCGAATAAATATGTCGACCATAAGTATATCCCAAATCACGTACGAATAGAAAAGAGAATATAACCAAATTAGATGCTCCCACCACGGCTTGCACAACACGAGGCGCAAGCATATAACCAGTGCGGCAATTGCGGCAACAAGGCTGATTCCTGCCACCGTACCTTTATAATCAACTATGTATTTAAAATAGGCGAACATCGTCAGGCCAAAAACCAATGGCGGAGCTACAACCAGCGGCCAGTGCATCGGATGCTTATTCAGGAATTCCCCCAACGCGAATACCCCTCCGTTAGACCAAATTGTCAATAATACCAGAGCTGCTATAGCCCCTATGCCCGTCATCCAATGAAGAATTGTAACTACCACATTTCTGCTCATGTGACTCCGTAGACAAGACCAGGCGACATCATGGATGATACCGCCACATAAAAAAGATCCCTAGCCCCCCGACAAGCAGTAAGAATAGGTGGAAGGTCTTGATCCGAGGTGGCGCCAAAACAAGCATTGCCACACCCACGGCGAGAATTGGCGGCAAGTCATTAAGCCACCAGACAGTTGGCAAGACGAAGGTCCCTAAAATCGCGGCGATCAAAGCGCAGGAGGCTCCACTCACAATTGAAACCGCGATTTGTGTCGATGACCGCGCAAAATCAGAATGCACAACCCGCAGAAATACGGCGGGGAAAAATGATAACATCAAGGAATACATCCCGACCCAAAAGCTAAGAATACCGAATGACATATACGCAAATCCAACTGCTGCAGCACCCACCGCAACGACTAAGACGCGAGCAATAATTAGCCAGTTATGAGCAGCAACGTCATCCAGTTGGTTCCACTCCTTCTTAGCCGATGTCAAAGTGGGCATCCAATCGCAAATCACCGTCTGGACTGCCGCAATAATGAACCCGTCGATTGTTGATAGAGCCGCAGCAGTGAAGCACAAGATTACGAGGCTCTCGGTTATGGCCCCTTTCAATCCCGTAGATGCGAATGCTCCAAGCCGCGAAATCAGTTCTGGAACGATTCCGTTCATATCATCTACCCAATGTTGTCCAACAGCCAAAATTCCAATCCCATACCACGCACCAAACAGAACGATGAATGGGATTATCGACCATGCAATCATGCGTCGAATCCCGCCGATTACTTGAGCCTTCTCCTCAACTCCGCCGTTCCCGAAATCATGAGACTTGGCGATCGCAATACATCGTTCCCACATGTCCATAACGCAAAACTGATACAGTGCGAGTAACACGATCAAAGAAAATAGCTGCCACGGGTCGTTGCCGATGGTCATCATTTTAATACCCAAATACCCAGCTGGAAAATGGAGAGCCTGCATAGCAAACTCCACGTGGATAAAATAGTACAGAGCCCCGACGCCCAACAAGATAGCCCAAAAGCGCAAGCGATCGGTGCTCACGACTCCACGATATCCAGAGATAGAGACATAGACTACGCCCGCGAGGCTCAATAAAACGGCAAGCCACCCAGTGCTCAATCCAGTGGGTCCCGCGAACACATCTGAAGTAAATTTTATCTCGGCCCCAACCGAACACAGATAGAGTAGGAATGTAATTGTCGATGAATAGAATCGAAGTTGACGCCGTTGCACGTCCGACTTGCCATAAGAAACTGCAATGAATTCATGTATCGTCGAACCTTCTCGGAAGAAGGGAAACATCGATGGCACGGAGCGGGCAAACCACAAGAGCCCAACAACCCAAGCAATAACTAGCAGAATCGCCGGCCCAATACCTTGGGTGGCGATTAAGTAGCAGGAAAATGCAACCGAGCTGAAGAAGCCGATATTCGTCGTGACAAGAGTGCCAACAAACTCGCGCCGCGGCATCTTGCGCTCATACAGGAAAAAGCTGGCCAGAGTTTCGTCTTTGATGCGAGTGGGCCACCGATAAAGCGCCCATGCGACAGCATAAGATGCAAACGAATATGCTATTAAATGATTGGGATGATACGTCCTTACCCAAATCCAGCCGACAACAATCAAAAGACAATAGCCATAAAACCAATTATTTGTCTTCATATTGGAGTACGGCTCGGTGACGCAGAAGACGTTCTGCCAGTAGAAGGCGCTCTAGCCCAAAGCCCATTCCGCTTAGTCCCACCGGCGGAGATGGTATATGTTCCTGATCACAACGAAGAATATATTGCGGATTCGCATTCCGCCCAACGATACCAAATGCGCCCACCTCTAAGTAACCGGCAGGGGTAACGAGAAATATCTCACCTCTGGTCGACCTGCCATCGTCGGTCATTTCAAAAAAGGAGTGCGCTGAATCGTATCCCTTGGTAATCACCCACCCTGTTTCTGAAGACTCCAGGATTGGCCCATCCGCTATCGGGTCGTATCTTGCTTCACGATACGGCAGGCGGCAGAGGCGACTTGAAAACCCCGATACCGCTAAGTCGTCTAAAATGGATTTGAACACGGCAAGTAGTCCAGCGGGAGGCCCTTGTTGATAAAAATCAACTATGAGGAAGCTCACCCTGCGAAGAGGGTTTACCACTTTCTCCCTGCGAAAAAGTTCACTAATCGAGAAAAAGCGCTCCGCCGTTCCGTAACTGCTCCATATTTCCGGTTCGGTGTTGAAACGCAATTGCCCAAGATTGGGAACATCGACGGTCTCTCCATCGAAATCGATCGGGTACGCGTCAAATGGGCTAAGGTACACTTCACGGAAGCCAAGTCGCCCTAGCGTGCTCCTTAAGACCTCCTGAGCGGCTGCCAGTTCGCGCGGGGTCAAGTCTTCTAAAGATGAAGTAATCTGAACTTGGTGGCTGAGACAGGTCAGCTTCATTTGGGTAGCGTGCCGTTCGCCGATTCTTAAATCAAGAAGTATAGTCGTAGCGACTGAATGCGCCGCGGTTCATGTCCGCTGCGAACTTAGCCTGCCCAGTCGGCTTACAGTTGGTCCAAAACAAATTTTAGTTCGCAGCAGGTAACGATGGTCCCCAGAACGGAGCCGCCTTCGCCGACCAATCCGACGAGATTGCCATCCTCTATTCTAAACGCAAATCCCCAATGGACTGCCTTCATCTTCTGCTATTTATCTGGGACAAGGGCCTGAATCTGATAACGACGGTGGCTGTTGTCGTTGGGGCCATCATTTATTACCACCAACTCGTTCAGATGCGGAAAGCGACCGAAGCAGCAACCATCTCCGCGAATACCGCAAAGCGGGCCCTAGAATTGTGTGAGTGCGCGGAATTGCAAATTACCGAAATGAATATCACGACGGGAGTTGTTCTCGGCCCAAATTCGAAATTTCAATTCGCGTATCAAAATTTCGGTCGGACTACGGCCAGTCAGGTAGAATCCAAAATCGCTTTCCGAAATGATGGGGTATTCAATGCATCCGTTGGGCCTGCAATAATTGCTCCGGGTAACAAAGTTTATTGCCCCATAGACTTGGGAACAATGACCAGCCCTTTCAATCAAGCCGAGTTTGACCGAATAAATGCCCGGGATAACCCATTTCAGGTTATTGTTGAGACAACATACCTGGATGTTTTCGAGGACCAGCACACTGTCCGCTATACGGGACTATTTAACGATGGCGCCTTTGGATACACTTGCACCAAATCCCGCAAAAATAAGCCATAGTAGATGACCGCGAAACACACTGCCGAAGCCGTCCCATATGTCGCCCAAGCGATACGGAATGCTTTCATATCGGCACGCCATGTACCGTTGCGAGTGCCAGATTCGTGACCTTCGCCGTGCCAACATCGGTAGCGAGCATCGCAAGCGGAGTCTTGCCATCGAGACTGGATGCGGGTGTTTCGATCCATTCACCCACCGCTTTGTCGCTCGAAAAGGCATCCCGAAGAATGTAGCGCAACCTGAGCAGGCGGAGCAGTCGTTCGGATTCCACCAAAGTGAAGCGCGCGCGCGGCCCTTCGCGGTTCACAAGGGGCCGCTCGGCGAAACGGAGCGCACCAATGATGCGCTTCTTCGGGATGCCAAACATCTCAGCGAGGGAAGCGAGCGTGTTCGCCGGCAAGCCCCGCTCGAGGGCTCGGATCTGGATGAGTGGCGGTTGGCTAGGGAGGCTCAAGATGTTCATGGCGATATTCTCGAACTACTAGCCCACGATAAATGACCACCCGGTGTTTTCGCAATGGCGCTGATTGTTAGGGCCGTCGACCTCAGTAAAGCCGCTCTAATCAGAGTAGCTGTAATTAGAGTAGCTGTAATTGGAGTAGCTGTAATCAGAGCAGCTGCAATTAGAGCAGTACCAAGCATGAAGCGAGATCTCGTCTATGTCGTAACCAACCAGCCCGAGGCATCCGTCTCGGATCATCCGTTGCTGCCTTTGCACCGCATCCCGAGTTTCAAGACTCGACTCCTCCCATTTGCGGCATAGAGATTCAATCTCTCGTGGCGGTAGTCGATTACACCCTGGCGGAGGCAAAGGCCGCGTATGCTAAGGCCCAAGAATCGCTCAAAAAGATGGGGCAAGTAAAACACCCTCCAAAGAGCGGTCGCCGCCGGCGTGTCCATTTGCCACCCCAAAAGCGCTCTCGGCAGGGCAGGCCCGAGAGGCAGTGATTTCTGTACGTACCGACAAAGAACTCGAGTTGGTGCCCATTCAGGTTCTCAAAGAAGATCTGCTGGGCGCCATCAGAATGGCGAGCGGAGCAGAACTTCATGCCCTTCGCTTTTGCTATTAGCAGGTTGGGAGCCTCGCCGATGGCACCCGCCCGCATCGCGAAATGACCGCCCCGAGCGCTTTCATCGATCGGCACGGTCCGCCGGCCGCCGATCAAATGTAATTCTGGATCGGTTCCAATCCGGAGGCAAGCGCCAGGAAAGGAGAAATCCGGTCGCAAGATTGCCGGAAGGCCGAGGGTTTCGCCGTAGAAACGTGGTCTGGCTTCGACATAGGTGACGAAAAGGGCCGTGTGATTGAGTTGGATGATTTGCCCGTCAATCTGGGATTCCATTGACCATCGCTAACATATGTCGGGCGGCAAGCTATCGAGCGAAGAGTTGCTCAACCGAAACTTTCAGAGACTTGGCTATCGCCAAAGCCTCGTAGTCCAGGACATAGCGCTCCGCTGATTCAATCCGCGCTATTGCTGAGCGATCCACGATTACCCCCTTTGCTGCCAGACGGCCGGCTAGGTCCTGCTGGCTCACTCGAGGCTCCTGCGCGAGCCGAATCCTGCGGACGCTGGCCCCGACAATGTTCCTCTGGAGCTGAATGGCGGTTTTCTTCAAGGGTGTGCGGATTTCACACCTTGACTTTAGCGACTAAGGCCGGGTTATGTGTGTGCAAGACACACAATGAATCAGGAGAGAAACGCCCTTCTGGAAAAGAGCTTTGCCTGGATTCGGTCCCACCCGGACGCCCATAATTTGGACGTGCCCGACTACTTTTTGCAGAAATGGATTTATGATCGTGACGACGAACTCGAACCCTCTGGGTTTTTCCTTTCCGTTTTCGCCTTCGGCTTTTTTCAGCACGAAGCAGGAGCCAAATCGTCCTCTGCAAGCGCTCCCTACTCGGTGCCCATTTCCCGTGTGATCGAGGTCTTTCGGATGTGGCAACTGAAACTCGGACTCGTTGAAATTCACCGCAAAACCGACTTGGGATTGGCGCCACTGCCGCTGTTCGCCTTCCCGGAGGGCGAAGAAATCCATTTTTGGCCGCGCGCCGCTTCAGGATCGTAGGTTAGTCGAACGATACACCTCACCGTTCGATGGTTGAAGGGGCGTGTCCATGCGGTGGCGTCCGCACGAATCCTGCGGGACTCTGATCGATTTGCCCTCGGCGGACTTGGCTGATGATTGATGAAAATCTCCCGCCGCCGGATTTACGCCCGGCGCTGTGCCCATTGTGGCCAGCGCTTTCCCGTCAACGCGCGCCTTGGCAATCGCCATCGCTTTTGCTCTCAAGCGGAATGCGCAAAAGCAAGCCGCCGGGCCGCCCGAAAAAAGTGGCTGAGGAAAAACGGCGGTAAAAGGTATTTCTCCGGGGAGGAAAATGGCGATCGGGTGCGCAGTTGGCGGAAGCGGAATCCCAAGTATTGGAAAAGAGCAAACAGGTCGAAGCGGTCCAAACAACGAGATTTCGTCCTAACGAAGTCTCTCGCTGAAGCGGTGAGATACGTTGCGTTACAAGATACGATTGACACGCGTCTCGCTCTGAAAATCGGGCTAATTTCAGAGCTTACGGGGGCTGCGTTACAAGATACGATAGCCAAAGAAATCCACCGGATCATGATGCGTGGATATGCCATTATGCGCGGTCAGTTCCGCCAACCGAGTAAGTAACCGGCTTCGCTTCCGGCGTCCCATGCGCGTCGGATGGAGTTATTTTAGATGAGCAGACAAGATCAACTGCCGTTCGGTGCCGTGACCGGTGGCCCAATCCCGGTTGCCGCTTACGTCCGCATGTCGACGGAACACCAGCAATATTCGACCGAAAACCAACTCGACCGTGTTAGGGAATATGCGGCGCGCCGCGGAATGGAGATCGTCCGGGTATTCGCGGATGAAGGCAAAAGCGGGTTAAGTATAAAAGGACGGGAAAGTCTGAGCCGCATGATCGCCGCGGTGGAAAGCGGGAATGCTGAGTTTAAGGCGATCTTGGCCTACGATGTCAGTCGATGGGGTCGCTTCCAGGATGCCGATGAGAGCGGGTACTACGAATATATCTGCAAACGAGCCGGAATCACCGTCCACTACTGTGCAGAACAGTTCGAGAACGATGGCAGTCCGACCTCGAACATCATCAAAAGCGTGAAACGCTCGATGGCTGGCGAGTATAGCCGGGAACTTTCCACGAAGGTATTCCAAGGTGCATGCCGCTTGATTCAGATGGGGTTCAAACAAGGCGGGGCCGCTGGATTCGGATTGCGCCGCATGCTGATTGACCAAGCTGGCCAACCGAAGGGCACGTTGAAAATTGGTGAGCAAAAAAGCCTGCAGACCGATCGGGTAATATTGGTGGCCGGGCCTGAAGAAGAGCAAAAGATCGTCCGATGGATCTATCAGGCGTTTCTGGAGGATAAAATGACTGAGCGGGAGATCGCCGATCAACTTAACATCCGAAAAGTGCCAACCGACTTTGGGCGAGCATGGAATCGTGGCACGGTCCACCAGATCCTGACCAACGAGAAATATATCGGAAACAGCGTTTACCACCGCACCTCTTTCAAGCTGAAGCGGAAGCATATCCTTAATCCTCCCGAAATGTGGATTCGGTCTGACCGGGCATTCCAAGCAGTCGTTGATTCGGGCCTGTTTGTTAGGGTTCAAGAGGCTATTCTCGCGCGGGCCAAACGCTACTCTGACGAGGAAATGCTGCAGGCACTAAAGGACCTGTTGTCACGTCACGGCCGAATTTCGGGCCTCTTGATTGATGAACAGGATATTATGCCATCGAGCGCCGCCTTCCGGACTCGCTTTGGGAGTTTGATTCGAGCCTACCAGTTGATCGGCTACACGCCCCGGTCTGACTATTCGTTTGTGGAGATAAACCGCTACCTCCGCGGACAACATCCCGAAATGGTCCAGGAAGTCATCACCCGGCTCGCCGGCATCGGGGTTTCGGTTGAACGTGACCCAGCGACTGAATTGCTGATCCTGGATCACGAGCTAACCGTGTCTTTGGTCCTCTCTCGCTGTCTGCGTACCGGCACAGGCTCATCTCGCTGGATGCTTCGCTTTGAGGACGGCCTGAGGCCGGACCTCACCATTGCAGTTCGCATGAACGAGGCCAATCAGACCATCAAGGATTACTATCTCTTTCCTGCTATCGATCTAACTGAAGCGAAGCTGCGCCTGGCCGAAAATAACCACGCCCTGCTGGACGCTTACCGCTTTGAAAACCTCGAATTTTTCTTCTCGATGGCTGAACGAGTGTCAGTCGAAGGAGCTGCGGCATGAGCGCCATCGATGAGTCGAAGGTTCGTATGATCCCAGTCAATCGTATCACGGTTGTAAACCCGCGAGTACGGGATCAGAAGAAATTCCAGAAGATCGTCGAAAGCATCGCGGCCCTTGGCCTCAAGAAGCCAATAACCGTGACCCCTGGGCAGCCCGCAGAGAATGGGGAAGCGACGTTTGACCTAGTATGCGGCCAGGGGCGGCTGGAGGCGTTTATTGCGCTGGGTCAGGAAGAGATTCCGGCCTTGGTCCGGGGGCTCTCCAAGACCGATGCACTTCTTGCGAGTCTGATTGAGAATATCGCCCGCCGGAGAGTGCGCTCACTGGACCAGATAAAAATGATCCAGTGGATGAAAGAGCAGGGGCAGGGGTATACGGATATTGCAGCGAAAACAGGGCTGGGTGCAGAATACGTGAAAGACATCCTCAATTTGCTCCGAAATGGGGAAGAGCGCCTGCTGGAAGCGGTTCTGCATGGAAAGATCCCCATTACAATTGCCATCGGCATCTCTGGCACGTCGGACGAGCAGTCCCAGCAGTTGCTCATGGAAGCCTACGAACGCAAGGACATGACTCAGAAGACCCTGACCGTCTTCAAGCGCATTGTCGACCAGCGCCGCTATCTGGGAAAAAACTACGGCTCGCGGAAAAGTCGTGGCTCCGGTCTTACGACAGCGGAGAGCCTAGTAAGAGCCTACAAGCTCGAGACGCAGCGTCAGAAGCTAATGGTCAAGAAAGCCAAATTCTGCGAGGTGCGACTGCTTGCGATTTCTGCAGCTTTCACCGTCCTGGTTGCGGACGAAGATTACATTAATCTCTTACGGGCCGAAGATCTGCACACGATGCCGAAGTTTCTGGCAGAAAGGGCCAAGCAAGCCGCATGAAAGCCATGCTGCGACCAGCTTTTGAATTGGACGGGATCACATTGCCTGTCTCTTCCATCCATCCGATCCGCCAGATTAAGCCTTCCGATCATGCCTTCGGAAAATACCGCTCGGTGGTCGCCTCCATCCGCGAAGTGGGACTTATCGAGCCTTTGATCGTACATCCCCAAAAAGGGTCGCGCGGAGTCTACCTCCTGCTGGACGGCCACATGCGTCTAAAGGCGCTGAATGAACTTGGGCGCACCGAGGCATTCTGCCTGGTGGCGAAGGATGACGACGCGTTTACCTACAACGACAAAGTCAACAGGCTGTCGATTATTCAGGAGCATGCCATGATTGTTCGTGCCATTGATAATGGTGTCACCCCAGATCAGATATCGAAGGCACTGAATATAGATCCCGCCAAAGTGCGATCCCGCGTAAACCTCCTCGACGGTATTGATGCCGAAGCGGTCGATATCTTGAAAGACAAGCCCATCGCAGCGGCAGCTCTGAGGCTTTTCCGCAAAGCGAAGCCCGTTCGTCAGATTGACATGGCTCACCTCATGGTCAGCGGCAGCAATTATACAGCGGCCTACGCGGAGGCGCTAGTCATTGGAACTCCTGCCGATCTACTCCTTGGGGGCAGCAAGGTGAAGAAGACGCACGGGATTTCAGAGGAGGAGATATCTCGGATGGAAAAGGAAATGGAGGCGCTCGAGCGCGATTACCGGCTTTATCAGGACCAATTCGGGGAAAATTCGCTGCATCTAAACGCTGCCCAGCGTTATGTGAAGCGCTTGCTGGAAAACACAAAGATCAAGAGGTTCTTCACCAACCGATATCCGGAGCTGTTGGAAGAATTTCAGGAACTTGCCGCACTAGAGTCATTGTGATCCTAAACTTACCTAAATACCGAAACAGATAGTTCAACGGGCTGGCTCCCATATGCCGCAACGTCCAAAGCCGCCAGAGGCGAATACGGGCACGAGGCTGTTAAGCCTGGTGAAAATATGTTCTTTCTTGGTTTGGGTGAAGTTAGGTGGTTCGCCTCACGAAACATGGAGGCGAACCACCTCAGGCTCCGACCTAAAAGTTAGAGCAACAATTCGTGCAGAACATCGATGATTGCGGTCTGGCCGCCTAGGCAGCGCACGCCAACTGATTTTTCATAGCGAAGAACGAATTGCGCGCCCTAGTTTCATAGCTCTTCTTATTTTTTATATATTCTCTGATGCCGGCCCTTACGACAAAAAAGCAGAACCCACGCGTGGCGTAAGAAGGGTTGCTATACGCTAAGCGGAGCAAACGGTAAAAATGATCTTCCTTTGATTCAACCATATCCATCAGCTTACCTCTGATGAGTGCACACCTATCGATAGAAGTTAGCGCGACGTTCGAATGATCAGCGAGCAACTGAACTAGTTGTCGATAGGAGACACGCCCACGCTGGGCGTTGCGACGTTTCCTCATCGACGGTTCAAGTTTATCAAGTAGCAGTGCAAGTTTCTGCTCTCGTCTATCTCGCGCAGCACGTCTTGCGCGGACCGACCGTTGAATTTTTAGTTTGTGGTTGAAACGCAATCGAGTGTTGGCCGTGTACCACGTGTAATCATTCCTCATAAGCCAGTCGCGTACTCTGCGGATCGTTGCCGGCAGATTTGCGAGAGGTGCCGATGAGTGAATTGATGGCGTTGCTAGCCAAAAAACCCGCTTTGCAGCGCGCCTCGAGTTGAAGACAACGCGGCGAAGGTTTTTGCGCTTAACTCGATAACACCTCAGACTCCGACCGGCCATATCAGGAAGTCCGAGATCGCACGCTGCGCGGGCAATCGTTCCTGGACATTTCTGGAATCGATGACTGAGGCTTGCCCACGTTTGGCTTACATCGCTCCAGCATTGCCGAAGGCCATTGGACCAAACCCCATCAACTTGAGCGAAGGTAAAAGCAAAAGTTCCATCGGTCGCTCTCCGTAGGGGGAGCGGGCGCCTATAGCTGATTCCGCAGTCTGGGCACCTAAAGGCCAGTGAATTGAATTGATTGTATCTAATACACTTGGAAATAGGCGTTTGCTTGTAAGATGTGCATGAGGGATTCATGCACGGCCAGGGGCCTCTTTCGCAAGAGCACGATTCGGCGTCCACCATGAGGTTGCGCAAGGATTTCCCAAAGGCACGGGCCAGAATCGAGTAAACGTGGCCCGCTGCGGCACGATCAGCGATCGAGAAGACGGTTGGCGCAGAGAAATGGCCTAGAATGCGCTCGCGGGACGGTGATTCAGGAAGTCGAAGATGGATTTGTTCTTCGACTTTTCTCCACCCGCCAGATGTTGGGGTCCACCCTAGCGCCTGCCCAACGAGTTGTTGGGCAGCCTCCCGCATTTTGTCCCGCCCAGGCGCTCGGATGTCTGAATCGAATATATATTTTATATCCTCAGCGATTAGATGCTGGAGCTTATCCTGGGACGATACAATGGAGGTTCGGCATTCCTCAAAATACCTTGGGTGCGCCGCAATATCCGTGCGCATAGCCTTTACGAAACTCGTAATGAGCAAACAGAGATGATCGGGGCAAATATCAAGAATAGGTATTTGATGCACCCGTCGCCAGTACCCGAAGCCATATTGTGAAAATTGGCCGCGAAGGCAGCACGGACAATATTTAAGATAGGTTTGTGAGTTCAATCGAGATGCTTGAAGCCATCGATCTATTGCACTTCTTCTCAACTTGGGACCGAGCATAAGATTGCGCACATTATTTCGGTCATCAGCGGCCGCAAAAGGAGCGATGTATGGAAAAAGAGTATGCTTAAATATCAGGTCCTCCGTAGTTAAACCGAGTTCGCCAGGCAGATTTTGAGCGATGACATCTAGACCATGAGGAAGAAAAATAGAGATCGCCGGATATGGCCGGCCGATAAGCGCGAGACTAAGGGCACGGGTTTGCCGTCCCAGGAATGCCTGATCCCAGCGGGCAGCTGCACCAAGAAGGAATTCATCGGGCAGGGGGGGCGTGAAGGTGCAGTTCACTTAGAAAATGCTTAAGTTTGAAACGCGGGACGTAGCAGGTTCCTAATCGCGGGTCGTGCGAGCATTCCTGGTCCTAGCCCAGCTTGTTTGGCGATTTGCCACGGCTTAGCTGGGTCCAATTTCTGCCTTTGGTTTGCGATTACCTTACGAATCCGGGAAATCGCGTGAGATTCTGCGCTCTCAGCCAAGCGATCGACGACAGCTTGCGTCCGAGGAAGCATTTTATGCCGTGCCGCGACCAGCGAGGGGCTTCCTGAGGCGAGAGCTAACTGGGTTCTAGAGAGACGACGACCCTCGCGATGGAGGTCTTCGACTGCGACCATTACCCTGCGCATCAGTTGACGGTCAATGGTAAGCCAGTCTGGAGCATGCCGCCTGGAAGGTCGTAGGAGTTGCCGATGCGACAGAAGCCATGCCCGGTCGTGCCTCCAGAGCCACGAGTAGAGGGCGTCGTGCCTGACGCGCAAATCGGTAACTCCCGACTTGATCGCTCTATGCCATTTCGCTCGTTTTGCGCACAATACGGAGTGTGAAGGGGCTTTGAACTGTTGCCGGAGCAACGCGGTCTGGGCAAATCGCTGAGCAGACATTGCCGCTCTCAGCGCGGTTACCGGTTCATCTCCAAGAAATCGCATCATTAGGAGATGGCGGTACGGTGGTTGGTGCCCAGAGTTGCTCTTCGCTATGCGCCTTACCCAGTTATCGCAGGCGTTAACATCGACGGAGCACTTGAGTTCGGCGAGCAATGGCTCGGAAACGGCTGCGATGAACTCGTGCATTAGATCCGCATGAGCGATCCGGCCATTGGGCATCACGAACCCGCGATCACGTAACCGCGCATGGTAATAATCAGCTAGGCGCTCAGGGCCAGGTTGCGGACAATCTGGAATAAGCACAATCCGCTGCATCGCTTGCGCCATCCAGTCCGTTGTCGGATGAACGCGCCGATCGAGGCGGGGAGATAATACAGTTTTGGCTTTAGCGGCTGATGTGAACTTGAAAGAGAAAATCCCTCGTGAGGGCGCGTTCGTCTCCTCCAAGGCAACGCAATGCGATGCGCATAAATTTACTGGCACTACTTGATGAAGGCGCCGCCATATTGGAACCCCAAGTCGGGCGACATCTGCAATCGTGCACTTCGGGCATCGTCGTAAACGACGCGAAATGCAAGGACCCTTTTGCACTACACCGAGCGTGAAATGTGGACTGCGGTCGCCGCGCATGCACTTCAGTGCCGAATTCAGTGCCCGAGGTGTGATAAAGGGACGATAGAGTGGTAGCAGGGTGTGGCGTTCGATCGCGGATTCGACGTCAAGCCCCAGAATGGGACAGAGTCGGTCTAAACCGTGTGGAAAGTCGGCCGCAACTGCGTTGTGTGCTGCCCCCAAAATGGATTTTAGAATTCGGGCGTGGCTCGCCGGAGGGAAGAGGTCCAGCAAGCGTGCAACCACGCTCTGGAGGGTTTCTTCAACTATCGGCTTTCTGAAGTTTAGGGGCATTGTAGGTCCCCAACAGTTCCCTCCCGACCAATCCAGCGGCAACTAGCGCCTTTAGCGGATCTCTTCCATTCTTTAAGGCCTTCTGGACGACAACATGGGTTGGTGACGGACCTTCGCCGTCCTGACTTGGAGTGGCTAGTGCCGCTTCCAGGGTTAGGCGTTTCTTAGCCTGAAGGCCTGCTTTTTTGCTAGCGTTGCGGATAGTCGCCTTCAAACGGAAGCTCTCTTCGACCCGAAGAGCCTCCGCTTCCTGGGCCATCATTGCCTCGAGTGAGAACTCTCGAGGTAGATCCTCATATCGCCCTATGAGGGCTTGGTCGCCACTGGCCAGTGCCCGAATTATCGGGCGCACGGGAGCAAAGTTAGCATCGAACGTTTCTTGAAGAAGCGTGGCTGTCAGCCGTTCTTCTCCTCCCTTCAATATTGCCCTCCGTTGAGCGAGATGAAAAAGGCGAATCAGAAATGCCGGCACCCCTTGAGCCAGTTCATAGAGTTTAGCCTCAAGGATTGGCTCCAATCGTGTGAAGGTTCCATTCCATTGGTACTTCCATAAAAATCTGATCAACTCTTTCCAGTCTTCGTCGTCCGGTAAATATCGATCCCAGGTGGGCCCAAGCAACTTGCGTCCGGACCGCATTTCTCGGCCTAGCAAACTGATTGCCTTATACGTGCCGACGAAAAGCATCGGCACTTTCAACTCATTGGATAATTCCACCAAGAGGTCCACGATATCCGTGCGGGGATTCTTAGATCGAGATATCGAGTTCTGGATCTCGTCTATAATAATTAGACCAACGAGATGATTGCGAACCAGCGCTCCTGCCGTTACGATCAAATCGTCTATATCGCCACCGCCAAAAATCTTCAAATAATCTTCGCCAACTGCAGTGCCGATTGCCGCGATGATTTTTTTCGCAATTGAGCCTGGCGATCTGTCATGCGGACACTCCACTTTTATCCACACCACCTGCTTTAGCGGTAAGTTAGGGCTCAATGCCCTGTTGTGATCGATCACTTGCTTAATCAGGCCGACGGCCTTTGAGAGCGTGCGAGACTTGCCTACTCCGGAGATGCCGACCAACCCAAGGCAACGATCCGCGTGCTCCGACGACCGGTGGGTACGGAATGCCTCAAGAAAGGTCTCTACTTCCGTTTGATGCTTCTCCCAGTACCGGGCATTTGGCGAGCGGTCGACATAGCCCTCGCAGATCTGTTCGCCGAGCATCATGGCGACCTCAAGGTCCCTATTGAGAGGGATATGCAATCTGGGAATGATCCCTGTCTTCCTGAGTCGGTAGGTTAGCGACTTCGCACGTTCCTTGTCGGTGGGAAATGGCGGCAGGTAGGCGATGGCGCGCTCCACCCGCGCTGGCTCTTCGTAAATAGGATCGATATGGCGAATTAGTGGGTTGTCATCATAAAGTGGGTCCCCGCGCACAAATATATCTTTAGGGGGCAGGACTGTGGCGGAACGCTGTTTAACCCGGTTTCTCATGAAGAAGGGGAACGGGTTTCTTGCGCAAAACGCGCGCGCAGATCCAATCTCTGAGCGATAGCTGGCCGTAGAGGCAAATTGGGTGATGGCGGCTGCGGTTTACCTTGTCGGACATCAGCCTGCTTCATCGTCGTCGATTCCTTTTCGCGTTCGGATTTTAGCTCGGAGAGCCGCGCAAGTTTGTTGCGACCAGCGAGATTGCCATGCTGTGCGGCGATCACCGACCCGGCAGCCCGAATGGTTTCCTGGGCCTCCGCTCTATTTATTCGGCGCTTTCGCTCATTTTCTCGTCGATGGGTGCGGTTGAGAGCATCAGCATCCTCGAGATACATATTCACCTCTTGAAAGGTTTTGCCTGCATATTGTGACGAAATGCCGCCAATGGGAACCCGGCATGGAGGTTGACTAGAACCGATAGAGAGCAACTCGATCTCGTCGGTGCTGTGTGGGTCGTAAGAGGCGCGCAGATCGAAATTGCCATGTTGCGCGGCCTTAAAGATCAGTTTTTGGACCGCCGGTTCGTCCGACAGAAAGCATATGTTCATGAACCAGATTCCGTCTTCTCTTACGGTAGCGTCCGCCACCGGCATCAATCTACGTCTGATTTCCTCGGTGGGCATCTTTCGCGGCCGACCCATGTGCTTGAAGCCCCAAGGCCATAACATGTTGGGGACCGTCGCGACCGGGTATTTGGCCATCAACTCCGTTCGGGGGAACTTGTCGATGACTCGCGTATTGTAGACGTCGACGACCCAGTCGATCAGAAGTCGAGTAAATTGGTCGATATTGAGCTGGGATTGCAGCCTCGGATCAGGCGCGTGGCGCTCGCGAGGACCGCGCGTATGGCCTGGCAGCCAGCGCAGGGTCCCCATGTTCGAGCATCGAAATGTGTTTTCGATTAGTGCTTTTAGGTCTGCCCGAAAGGGGGGCGTGTTGGCGAGATCGCTTACAGCCCGAGCGACGATCGTGTCGCTTTCAGCGCGGGCTAGTTCTCCGTTATCAGCAAGGAGGCGCCAGCACAGGTGAGCGCAAGCCCACTCCCCTGGCTTAAGGATTCGGCCGAACCGTGCACAATACGGGCCCTTGTCCGAAAAAGCATTTATTAGTGCTTGGGCTGCCGCCCGAAAGTCGGGAGGATCGAAGGTGACGTGAATGCCGACAACCATCCGGCTAAACGTATCGATTACGAAAAAGACATAAGGTCTTCCGCAAGGCATGCCGGTCAAACGGTTGACCAGGTATACGTCTGCAAGCATCCAATCTATTTGGTAGAGACCGCCAGAGCCGAGGGCCATTCGCCTTGGGTCACCTCCCTTCTGGCGATGAAGCAAATTGAACCGCCGTGTTCCTTCGAGGTTCTCGACTATCTTCGCCATCTTGCGGTTTTGCGTAATTAGTCGCTTGAACTGCTGTATGGACGGCAATAACTCCTCCCGCGTTTCGACGTCGGTTGGCGCCGGTTTGCCCCGTCGATCAGGTAGCAGTCGAGTGCGCGTCTCGAAATAGCGGCGGATCACATTCCGGCGCGCATCAGCCCATGGGATCCCTCGTCCGGAGGAGATTAGCCCCTTGTTTTGATTCTCCTTAACGTACTCATCGAACCCCTGAAGCAATAGATCGCGTTGCTCACGAGACGGTAATGCGAAATCTTGTTCGCCAATCGTAGAATCGGGAGACCGTACATCGGCGGCATCACTGACTGGTCTGCCACGACGCTTCGGTAGCACGGCGTGTTCCCGCAAAACTTCCTCGATGGTTGACGTACCGGCGAGGCCGTGGCGCGGCCAAAGCGAGTTTTCATGCTCCCCTGATTGCCAAAAGAGTCGTAGCCATTTTCGAACGAGAGATGGCGAGGCCTGATGGTCGGTCGCTGCTTGAGCAATCAGCGGCGTACGCTGGTCTTTCCGAAAACAGTGTGGGCGTTGATCTGCGATAAGATGGACCAGCCGGGAAAGGCGTTCGCGGCGCTCACGATAATTGTCCAGAAGTTCCTCAGATATCTCCCCTTCATTCTGAAAGGCATAGTGGAAAGGGTCCCGATCTCGATGCGCTCGCCAAAGCGAACTAGTCACATTTGTGACCGCCTTTTTTAGAGGCGTGCATTCTGGCCACGCATCATTTGCGCGTACGTCAATTGCGACGAGCTGAGGCTGGCTATCCAGCCACGCTTCGGCCGGGTCTAAGTGTTCGGGGTCCGCCCAAAGCACTCGCAAGAACCTGACCTTCCCGTTGACGTCTGTCGCAATTATTTGTCCGGGAGCTAGGACGTCTTCCAGCGGGTCCGAGGGAAGCGATATGACGTCGCTCATGTTGATTGCGTCAGCTGGAGGGGGAGGGAAGGAAACGGCGCGGTGCCCGCTACGGCTATCCAGTGGCGCTCTGCGAGCATCCAGCGTGCAACGTCTAGGGAGGAACCTGCCTCGAGGCCGAGATACTGGTCCATCTCAGTAGCAATGCCGGCGAGATTGTCGTGGGGCTTTGCACAGGACGTTTGCAGTTGGGCTGCGACGGCCAGGCGGCGCGGTTCGGACATTTCGTCGAGGAAACAAGGCCAAGTGGCTTGCAAGATCCACTCAGCGGACCGCACAAGATTGTATGGGGCATTTACTTCCGTCAGAACTTCAAGCTGTGCGTCGTCTCCCTCCCAATAGATCTCTTCAAGCCTTCTTCGATGGCGGAAGGCTTCAGTTTCCGTGCGTCGCTTAGGTTTTACGTTGTAAGGGGTCTCGAACTCGGAGCCAGCGATCTTGCGGGTTACCACGAGGTCCGTAGTCAGAACATTGCCCCGGCTTCCGGCCCGGGAAGTCCGGGCTTCTTGCCGAACCCTATTGCTGGCTGTTGCGACCCGATCGAAGTCGAGCAGCGGAAACTGTTCCCTGATATCCAAGACTGTGGGGTCGGCTGCAAATATCAGGAAGAGGTGGTACTCCAGCATGCTGAAAAGATGATGAATCCGGCCGGTTTGCGCCCACCACGCGCGTACGCGCACGCCATGCGAATGGAAATCGTGGGTTGTTATCCACGGACGATAGTGCGAGCCGCGGCCCAGGCCGCGCCCTTCAGCAATTCGTTCAGCTACCACTTCGGGGTCGTTCGGGTCTCTTCTTTTGGCCATGGGTATTCAGGGCCTTCTCCGCCGCCGCGACGTTCTTTCAAGCGCTCAAGCATGGCTGAGGAAGCATTGAATTTTCCGCCCAGGCTCATCGCCGCCGATGCGTAATGGCGCCCTTGCTAGGGGACTATGCTCCCCAACCGATGGATCTCTAACCAGGTATTTTTGGTTCTCTCCCATACGATGAGTCGGTCAAAGATTCATGAGGAAAGGCGGATCTATTTGGTGTAACTAATTAGCCAACAGAATCTAACGAAGCCAAGACCAAGGTATTTGCCTTTTGTTTTCGCAATACCGATATTGCGTAATGCCGCAATTACGCAAGTCAACCACTATTTCCTCTATTGCGTTATCTTTTCTCGTTCAGATCGTCGCAATTGTGTGAATTCCGAGCTCTCCAACCTAGCGTTTAGGGAACGAATGCGCACTTGTGCTGCTCGGTGCGGTAATGCCTATCAATTGGCTAAAAGGTCGGGCATCGGCATGAGTACGTTGTCGCGCTATTTCAGCGGTAGCGAACCCACCCGTCAGATGCTTGTGGCTGTTGCCGATGCGGCAAAGGTTCCGATCGAATGGCTGGCAACTGGCCACGGGCCAACGGTGTCAACTGAACTAGCATCGGATAGCGTTGACCCCACCCAATCTAATTTGGAGCAGGAATCAAAGCGTCAGCCCGATGACGAATTCATCAAGCTTTCGCTCATCGTCGGCTCTGATATGGACCAAACGGGGAACCGGACGCTCGTTTTTGATGATGTGCGGGCATTTATCCCACGCGCTTGGCTGACAGTCGGACTCAGGGGAGCAAGTCCTGACAACCTGGCCGCGTACGTTTCAAACGGCAGTTACATGGAGCCGGAAATCCTGGACGGGGAGATGCTGATTATCGACATATCTCCGGGGCCTCGCGCTCCCGCTGAGGGCAGGCGTCTTGTTCGAATCTACGATGAGATCTGCGTCCGTTATATCCATCGCATAAATCGGGATACCTTCCTGGTGACGCACGCCAATGTGCCGCGCGGTTTCGAAGGAATTCGCTTTAATCGCGAAGATCTGGGCAAAGACGTGGATATTCTTGGGAAGATAATCTTGGGGGTGCGGTTCCCCTCTGAAGGCAAACAGCCTAAAGCCCCATAAATTTACCGAGGCTGAATCGGTGTATTCATCTGTGTTTCCCGGCCCAAATCTCCGCTCATCGCTCTCCGGTCCCCCGCTGGCTACGTGCAGATCTTAAACATTGGCGCACTGGAACTCTAAACACCACTTGACCGTGAAATGATTAAGTGGCTAATGGAGATAAGTGCGACGTCACCATTCTACGCCGTAGGTCGTGACCTTTATCGTGAACAAATTCGTTCCCGCTGAATAGTGGCGAGAATCGCCAGAGGTAAATTGATCATTAAAGTACCGCTCACCGACGGATTCGATCTCCGGAAATTCTCGCCGACGCATTCGTCATTGGTATAGAAGCTTATGAACAAGGAGCAGCGCGCAGAACAGATTTGGCCCATCCTAACACACTGCGCTCTGCAGCGGCAGACTCTCAGTTATGAGCTGCTGGGGCGTTTGATCGGTGTTCCGCGAATGGGACTAGGGCAACTCCTTGAACCAATTCAATCGTATTGTATACTCAATCAACTTCCGCCGCTCTCCGTCTTGGTTGTAAGCGAGAACACGGGATTGCCGGGCGAAGGATTTATCGGCGCAAAGGATGTCCCGTCTGCACAGGCCAGGGTTTTCGGCCGCTCGTGGCTCGAACAAACCCCACCGGATGCGGCGGCATTGCAGCAGGCGGTGCAAGAGCTGCCTTCGAATGGGCGATCACTCGAAGAATTAATTGCGGATGCAAACCGCGGCTGATGCACCCATGAGTATTGAACAGCACTCCCGGTAGCAGGTCCTATTCGCAAACCACTTCGATTTCGCGACATAGTGAGATCAAATACAAATACAAAGACACCACAGAATGTGCGCATGCAGCAATTGCTGCAAGGTTTTCGCAGAGTCTCCGAGCAAGTCACCGATGGCGGCGAAAAGTGCGCTGAGAAACAGTTTCGTGGTTTCGAGCAATTGCTTTGCGATTTCCGTATGGCCGTGGAGCGATGGCGTCGTTCGCAAGAGCGGACCGCTGACGATTTCAATTTCTTGGATGTCATGCAGGTGACAGGACGCGAGACCATGCACAGCAGCGTCTTGGCTTGGCTGTTAGCCCACGACATCGAAGGTCTTGGTACACATGCTCAGGGGCCACTGGGCTTGAAGCTGTTCCTCGCTGAAATAGGCCTTTCGCCCGCCTATGCGAGCGCCGATAACGATTATTGGGTGCGTACTGAAGTAAGCGGTGACGAATCTAGAATTGATGTGGAGGTAGCCTGCAGAAGTAAGTTTCTAATCCGCATAGAGACTAAGATTTGGTCCAAGGAAGGAGTAGGCCAGACGGCGCGCGAGTGGCGGGACAGCGAACGCCGTGCAGCGCACATGAAAATCCCCGTCGGGCACATCCATGCGTACTTCCTCAGCCCCAGCGGGGGAATGCCCGAGCATAACAAGTTCGATTCTATATCGTGGTCCCAAATAGCCCGAGTATTTGAAGAATTTGCCGACCGTGCGAAGCCGCCGGAAGTCAAAATGTTCTCCAGCCACTACGCTCGAGCATTAAGGAAATCGATTGCACAGCCCAAAGAGACCGAACCGATAGAAAATGGTGCAATATGACTGAAGTAAAATTTAACGAGGCCGACTTATTCCTGATTAAAAATTGGACTGAGGCCCGAATTCTTGAGAACTCTATGGAGAACGTGAGGGAAAAGCTTCGTGAGATCCTCCAAAAGGTTGCCGAAGGCGTACTTGAATACCACGAGTCTTTGAATGTCTCCGCTGAATTTTCCAAGCAGAGCTGGGCGACCTCCGGCTTTCTGATGTTCAGCTGCAAAGCTTGGTCGTATGAGAACGACTCATTGGATTCCGCCAATGGGCTATGGCTTGAAGGTATGAGTTTGGAGTACTTGACTTCAGAAAGGGAAGGCGATCCTGAGGCATATGTATGGGTAAGATCGGCTCGAAGAGCTGGCGTGAATGTTGTGGCTGCAAAGAGAAAGTTGTGGCGAATGATTCCGAGGTTATTCGATTCGAAAACCAGGCGACTATTTAACAAATTCGAAGATGACCCAGACTGCTTAGTTCATTGGTCGTTCTCTAGTACAAAGAAAGAGATTCTTAGTTGGATAGTGGCCGGTAATACGCAGAAATTGACGGAGTGTATTCAGGAGCAGGTCGCGATCTTTGCCAAATTGCTGCCGGTACTTGACGAGCTGCTTCGGCGGCGCAGATAGGACCATCGGAGCGACCAAACCGGTCAGCCCAGCAGGTCCCCAACTTGCTTCGCGCAAAGAACGGCTAACGGGAACCTACAAAGCTACTTCTGCATAGTGCGGATAGTGCCGATATACGGCAGCAAACTTCTGAATATCATGTTCCGGGACTCCAGTTTGCTTCATGAGTTCCCGTGCGGTTTCCGCAGTTAGCGGGCTATTTTCGGGGAGTGCTGCGGTAAGATGCCTAATTTCCTTTGGGGTAAGCTTTGGCGCTTGAATCAGTAGGGGTTCGGATGAGGGGCGGTAAAAGGGCAAGGAGCCGAAGTCGCATTTTTGCACCAACTCGGCATCTGCGCGTGTATGGATTAGCCAACCGACGGTGAGCATGGGTGCGCCGTCGGAATACGAAAAGTGCATTATTTGCTGGGCTTGAATTGTGTCGGGGCGCAAGTCGGCGCGACCGTTTCGGGCCGTGACTTGGCCAGCGACAGCATCATTCAGAACACGCCAGCAAACTGTCGGTAAATCTTTCTGGCGGAGCAAATCTCCGGTGGTCCCGTGCGGTACGTTGGCCGCACCTACGTTTCCCGTGAATTGATTGAGCCGCCATGCGACTTGGTCGGCCATGACCGTGATGTCACGCGGCATTTCAGGGGCCATCACATTGACAGAGATTATCACCAGGCTGCCGGTTGGAATATTTTGAACAGTACTTTTCAAATCCGCGATAGCTTCGGTATCGAGGATTGAATCATAATCCAGCCACATGATACTTCGGCGGTCCCATGGTAAGGCAGGCAAAAGCTCAGCGCAGGTACCGTACCGAATCTCGACGCAACGGTATGGCCGATTGAAGTCGAATCGGACTTTGTCGCCGATAGATTTCTCTAAGCTGATCATTTCGCTAATGCCCAGCAGTCGATGGATTAGGAGAAAATCGGCGAAGTAGATCGAGCCGAGACCGACATACCGATATTCGGAGAGGGGCCATGCCGCTTCCAAGCGGCGGAAGGCTTCGACCATCATTTTGCGTTCAACCGCTTTAGCGGGACGCAACGAGTAGTTCACGTCTCGAAAACTCGTCATTCGTTGGTGAGTTCGTAGGCCTTGTAATATTCAAACGTGCGAATGCCCACGTCGGTCAGGCTTTTGACGCCCAGGTGCCGTTTGACGGCTTCGACCTCGTCAAGCGGCTTACTATACTGAATCCTCTGCATGCGCGGGCCGGCTGGCGGCGCTATGGTTGGGCCGGTGAACGCAGGGCGGTTCATGATGTCCGCAAGAATAAGCGGCCGGCTGTCTGCAACCGCCATTTCTAGCCCAGATGTTTGCCGGTCTCCCTGCGCGACTTCACCGCGCTCCTTGGCCATTTCTCTGAGGAAGCCTAGCACGGGTTTAGCCGCCTCGATCATCTCCTCCCGGACCGCGCGGTAAATGCCGGAATCTGCGTCAACGCCTGTCTTTGTGGTCGTCCACGGCAAGAGAGCAGCATTCTGACAATCAAAGAAAACATATCCGCGGAAAAAGGCGAAATCAGGATGATATTTGGGCATCCGTTTGCCTTCGCTGTCTCCCCAGCCCGTGAGCTGATACTGATCAGCCCGCACGACCATCCGCCCATTGCAAAAAATATACCAGCCTCCGTCCTCCTTATCGCGTTCTGACACGCCGGCGAGGATTCTCACCAGCACGGGCTGAGGGTCTCCTTCATAATATACCTTTTGAATCGAGGCGGGCGCGATTTTGTCCGAACTGAGCAGAGCTAGGGGTTGATGCAGCAGGAAGATGCCGTTGATCGAAATCGCCAGATTGCGCCCAAGGACCAAAGAGTGCCCCTGTGATAGGGAAGCTTCGAACTCCTTCAGAAAAGTATTCTGAGCAAAGATGCCCTTCGTCTCAGGCAGCAGGTCAGTGACCTCGATGTATGTCCCCACTTCTTCGGGTGGCACCACGATGTTTTCCTCGGTTGATTCAAATCGAAAGTGCCAGCCGCTTACATCCTCGGGTTCGGCGAGCCAATCGGCGACATTGACTCGCATTGTGAAGCGGCTGGTCGCAGTGGCGGAGCGGACATAGATCTTCCGGCCGAGCTTGAAAAAGGTGCGCTTCATCCCGACGCCAAATTGGCCAACCGAATGATCCGTGCTCGGTGCGTCCTTGGGGCGGCCGAAACGGAACGCGTAATTGCGGGCGGTATCAACCGGAATTCCTCCGCAGTTGTCTTCTATGCGAAAAAGATCGGAATTAATCGTCAACGAGACATGAAGACCGTCCAGATCGGCTTTATCGGCGTCAGGTCGCAAGCGCTTTGCTCCATCCACCGAATTGTCCACCAAGTCGATGAGCGCACGTCCAATTTGGACATCGCGCGTAAGCATGTATATAAAAAATTCTTTCGTCGGCGATGCTTTGATTGTCAGATCGGGATCTGGCATTGGAGGAGGGGTCAAGATTACGAGGCGAAGGGAATGCCGCGATTTAGCCCGAGAGATCGCAGTGTGCTCTTGAATTGCAGCCTCCGGGCACGATGATCTCGGCGAGTGATTTTGGAATCTGGGGCATGATTAGGTCTGGGCTCTACCTATGGGTTTGCACGGATTTATCATGCAAAGCAGCAACCCATAGAAACTGTCAGCAGGGCTGTCCCCAGACGAGAATAAAACCAGAAGCAGCTAACGCAGGGTCTGGATGACCTCGGCTACTTCAGACCAAGCTACTTCCGGCGTCAGATGACACCAAGATAAGCGAAGCGCTCCATTGATTTGTTCGGCCGGCAGGCCCATCGCGACCAGCACATGGCTGGCGGTGTAATTCTGGGAGGTGCATGCCGACCCATTGGATATCGCCACCAACGGTTTCAATGCGACCATCAGCGCTTCGGAGTCGAGGCCGGGAAAAGCTATGTTCAAGGTGGAAGATACTGTTTGGTCTGGATCCCCAATCGGCACACCGTTCGCCGCGAGCAATGCGTTTAGAGCCGCCGCCTTGATTTTCGAGCATCGCTGATTGCGTGTTTTGTGATGCTTGGCAGCTTGCTCCGCCGCCTCGCCGAGGGCAGCGATCAATGCGACAGGTTGTGTCCCCGGCCGCAGCCCCCGCTCCTGTCCACCACCAAAAATCAGCGGGGAAAGAGGAAGTCGTTCGTAGCCGCGCCGGCGGACGATCAAGGCTCCCACCCCCTTGGGGGCATAGATCTTGTGGCCACTAAGACTGATCAGATCGATGCGAGTGTCCTTAAGATCAGGCAAGCACTTGCCGAAACCCTGCGCTGCATCGACGTGTAGGAAGGCCGCATGGTCTTTCAGTGCCTGAGTCACCTTGGCCAACGGCTGGATGGTTCCAGTCTCGTTGTTAACATGCATAACGGAGACAAGCAGCGTGTCGGGCCGGAGCGCAGCCTGTAACGCTTCAACTGACACGATGCCCTGTCGATTGACCGGGAGTAAAGTGACTTGGAACCCATTTTTGCCTAGATGCTCCAGCGGTTCCAGCACCGCCTTGTGTTCAATTGCGGTGGCAATGATATGCCTACGGCCCTGGCGTTCGCCCTCTTCCCGGAGTCCCAGCAGTGCGAGGTTGTTGCTCTCTGTGGCCCCGCTGGTGAAAATTACTTCATCCTTTTCGCAGTGGACCACCGCGGCCACTTGTTCCCGTGCGCGCTGTACCGCCGCTTTGGCTCGCGCTCCAAATGCATGGGTGCGACTCCCGGCATTGCCAAATTCGTCGTCGATAAAACGTAGGAACACCGTCCGGACGGCCGGATCGAGCGGGGTGGTGGCGTTACAGTCCAGATACACCGGGGACATGTTTGGATGTACGTTTTCTGTTTGGAATTAAGTTGACATACATACGTCATCATCTGGCCTCTGTTTGTCAAACTCCCAGCGCATGCCTACTCCTGAATCCCTCTCTGTCGCGTCGTTCCGATTTCCTGTGCTGCGAGGCGGGTTGGCCGGAAACGCATATTACGTGGCGATGTGGAGCTACCGCCAGCTCCTTCGGCGAGTCAGCTTTGACGATCACGATGTGCCTGCGCAGATGCGGGCACAACGGACGTTGAATAAGGCACGGATTCCGGAAATCGCCAACTACATCCTGTCGAATCCTAAGGACTACATTTTCTCGGCATTGACGGCATCGATCGACGCCCGCGTGAAATTCGAGCCTTTTCCCAACGAGACGGCCCTGGGCTCGCTCTGCATTCCCGACGAGGCGCGGATCATCATCAATGACGGGCAGCATCGCCGCGCAGCGATTAAAGCTGCTATGGAGGAGAAGCCGGAACTGGCCCACGAGACTATTGCTATCGTGCTCTTCGTGGACCTGGGATTGGAACGATGCCAGCAGATGTTTTCTGACCTAAACCAGCACGCCATCCGTTCCAGCCGTTCGCTCGGCCTTCTATATGATCACCGGAATGACGGTGCCAAGTTAGCTCGGATGATCGTGATGAACTCCGAGTTTTTCCGCAATTTGGTGGATATGGAGAAAAGTTCGCTTTCCCCTCGATCACGAAAACTTTTTACTCTCTCTGCCTTTTTCAGTGCGTCGTCTGAACTTATCCGCAACCTGGCGACCGGCGACCTGGAGGCAGATGCGAAACTCGCTCGAGATTACTGGGAGGCGCTGGCAATCTGTTTTCCATCTTGGGGTTTGGTGCGCGAGGGCCGGATGCCAGCGAGCGAAGTCCGTGAAGGCTTCATTCATTCCTACGCCATCGGGCTGCAGGCACTAGGTGTGGCCGGCAACGCACTACTGCGAACCTATCCGCAAAAGTGGAAGAGCCGTCTGGTCCCTCTTGCTAAGTTTGATTGGTCGCGGAATGCCAACCACTGGGAAGGACGAGCGATGACCGGCGGCATATTGAGCCGCAGTTCGGCGCATGTATCTCTAACGGCCAATCTCATTAAACAGACCCTGGGCTTGGCTCTTACTCCGGCAGAAATGGAAACTGAAAAGGCGCATCGCAAGGCGGTGCGCTCTCCGAAACACTGACATTATGACCGAAAAAAGTTCTTCCCCAGCTGGTCCGTCCAAATCCAGGAAAACCGCCTTCGCGCCTGCAGGATTCAAGGAAACACTGGATGGGCTGATGGAGGAAATGCGCACTCTCTATCTGGGAGACAATGTGCCATGGATCGTGGGCTACAGTGGCGGCAAGGATTCCACGGCGACTTTGCAATTGGTTTGGCTCGCGCTGAGCCAACTGCCGGTGGAGCAGAGGAAAAAGAAAGTTTATGTTGTCTCCACCGATACACTGGTAGAGAACCCTGTGGTTGCAGCCTGGGTTAGCCGTTCGCATGACGCGATGAGCCATGCTGCGGCAAACCAGCGGATGCCCATCGAGCCACAGCGGCTCACCCCTGAAGTTGAGGAGTCATTCTGGGTCAACCTGATTGGCAAAGGATATCCGGCGCCCCGCCACAAATTTCGCTGGTGCACAGAGCGTCTCAAGATTCGCCCATCAAACCGCTTCATCATGCAAGTGGTGAATCAAAACAGCGAAGCGATCCTGCTTCTGGGGGCCCGCAAGGCGGAAAGCTCTGCCCGCGCGCATGTCATGAATCGCAACACGCAGTATCGCGTGCGAGACCGATTGAGTCCCAATCCAACTCTACCTGGGTGCATGGTGTATACGCCTATCGAGGATTGGACTAACGATGACGTGTGGATGTATCTAACCCAGATCCCTAACGCCTGGGGTTTCAGCAACAAGGATCTCCTCGGAATGTATGCGGGTGCGACCGCCGACGGAGAATGCCCGTTAGTGGTCGATACAAGCACGCCGTCGTGCGGCGACAGCCGTTTTGGTTGCTGGGTTTGTACGCTCGTCGAGAAGGACAAATCCATGGCAGCAATGGTACAGAATGATCAGGAGAAAGAATGGATGCTGCCGCTCCTCAAGCTTCGCAATGAACTTGATTTCCGTAACAATGGTTCCGGGCCGGACGAAGAAAGTTCGGACCATCATCTCAGGGATTTCCGCCGAATGTCCGGAGCGGTACAGCTTATGTACTCTGGCAGTGCCCCGATCCCTGGTCCATACACCCAAGCATCTCGCGAGCGCTGGCTCCGCAAGCTCCTCGAGGCCCAGACCTGGATCCGAAAGCACGGGCCCAAGGACGTGGGGAAAATTGAATTGGTTACTCTGCAGGAACTTCAGGAAATCCGTCGCATCTGGGTGGTGGAAAAGCACGAGTTGGAGGATTCACTGCCCCGGATCTATGAAGAAGCGACCGCGGAGAAATACCCTGACGAGCGACTGGACGACAGCATGGTACTGAAAGCCGAGGACCTCGCAATGTTGGAGGAGATGTGCGCCCCGGACCGACTGCATTTCGAACTAACCCGGGAGTTACTCAGCATCGTGCGGCAACAGCAATCGTCGCAGCGCCGCTCCGGCCATTTCGAGCGCCTGGAGAAGACCTTTTCGCGTCATTTCTACCGTGATGCTGCGGACGCTGCGGATTTTGCTCGACGGCGCAAATTAGCTCGCGACCAAGTGGAAAAGGGCGAGACACCCGATCTGAACGGTTCGGCGACAACTCCTCTTTTTTAGTCCCATGGTGATCGAACGACTGGTCTTGGAAAACGTTGGCGTTTTTGCGGGCCGCAACACCCTGGAATTGCTGCCGCCGTCAGCTGCGAAGCCCATCATCCTGATCGGCGGTCTCAACGGCGGCGGAAAGACCACGCTTTTGGAAGCCATCCATTTGTGCCTCTATGGGCGCAACGCCTCTTGGTCGCACCGGAGCCGGCAGGGATATCTCGATTACCTCGGTAGCCTTATCAACCACCAAGCCGATTCGGCCGCGGGCGCGCATGTCGAAATCCAATTCAACCGGATGATCGACGGCCACCCGGTGCGCTACACCCTAACCCGGGCTTGGCGGATAGTGGGCGGTGCAGTGAAAGAGGCGGTGACCGTCTTGTGCAACGGGGAGCCTGATGCCATCCTGAGCGAACATTGGGACGAATACATCGAGGGTTACCTGCCGGCGAAGCTGGCTAACTTGTTCTTTTTCGACGGGGAACAGATCAAAGACCTCGCGGACCGCGAAAGCGCGAGCCGGATTTTGTCCACCGCCGTGCAGAGCTTGCTGGGCCTCGACCTCGTTAATCGTCTCGACGATGATCTCGTGGTGCTAGAGCGTCGGAAGAAGCTGGCGGTCAAATCGGATCAGGAGCGGGCGCACATCGAGGATTTGCGGGGCGCATGCGAGATTGCAGAACGCAATGCCGATGAAGTGCGTAGCGAAAATCGGGCCGTCAACACCGACCTGCTACGACAAAGGGGGGAATTGAGCGACTGGCGTTCTCGGTATCGCAAGAGCGGGGGCGATCTTTACGACCGGAAGGAGCAATTGGAGATTGAACGGGCGCTCTTGCAGCGCGATCTACAGGCGGCGGAAGTTGCCCTCCGCGAAATCGCCGCAAGTGCGGCCCCTTTGCTCTTAGTGGAGAAGCAAATCGAAAAAGTAGAAGCCCAGGCCGAAGCTGAGCTCAAAATCCGGCACGAGAGAATCGTTGCTCATTCGGAAAAAGCCCGTGACGCTCGTATCGTTAAGGAATTACGGGCCAAGATGCCTAGCAAGACGGTTGAGGTCGTAGAGCTTGCGCTGGCGAAGTTCCGGCACCGGCTTGATCCAACTACCGATTTTCTCTGCCTCTATTCCGACGAGGAATTTCCAGAAGCTCTACGCACTCTCCGACGGTTGCAACTTCCAGCTATTCGGGAGGAGTTTCACGCGGCCCGTGACCGAGCGAATCGGTTGCGTGAGACGATGGCCCGGCTGCAGCAGCAGATTGGCGCTGTGCCCGCTGCCGAGGCTTTAACAGAAGCAAGCCGCGAGATCGCTGACCGCGACGCACAAATTCGGGCCGGGGAAGCCAAGACAGCAGTTTTAGCTGAGCGGTTGCGAGAGGCTGAGTCTATGGAGCAAAAGGCTCGGACAATTCTCGAAAAGGCCTTAGGAAGCATGGCTAGTGAACTCGAAGCGATGGAGCAGGATGAGCGTATCCTAGTACGGATCCCTCGTGTCCGGGATACTCTTGAAAAATTCCGAATCCAAATGGTCGCGCGGCACGCGATAAAATTGGAACGTTTGATCCTGGAGTCGTTTCACCAATTACTTCGCAAGGAGGATCTGGTTAAGGAACTGCGGATTAATTCCTCCACATTCGATTTAGAACTGTTTGGCCCGGACCGCCGGCCACTGCCCTTTGAGCGGCTATCAGCCGGTGAACGCCAATTGCTCGCCACCGCCATTTTGTGGGGCTTAGCAAAAGCTTCGGGCCGGCCTTTACCGACTATCATTGACACACCGCTCGGCCGGCTGGATTCGTCTCATCGCCGCAACCTTGTGCAGCGGTATTTTCCCGCCGTTTCGCACCAGGTCATTTTGCTTTCCACGGACGAGGAGATTGATGAGCGGTATGGCGCGATGCTCAGGCCCTACATTGGACGCACATATCGGCTAGCATTCGATAGTGAGACTCGCTCAACCCGTGTAGAAGAGGGTTATTTTTTTAATCATGAAGCCGCCCGTTGATACTGTGCGTATCGCGCTCCGCGGGCGCGAACAATTGACGAAGCTCCGGCGTGCAACGGGCATTGAACACTGGAATGTCATGTGCCGTTGGGCATTGTGCGCTTCTTTGCGGGAAGCGTCTTCTCCGCCGCCGGTGAAAGGTGAGCTTGAAGGTGGTGTGGAGATGACGTGGAAAGTTTTCGCTGGGGAGCAGAGTGACCTTTATTCTGCCCTGATGATTCTGCGGCGAACCGAGGAGCTTCGTAGGGGCAACCGTTGGGATGAAGCCGAACACTTCCGCCGGCATCTTCATCGTGGCTTGAGCTTTTTGGACGCGAAACTTGAAAATGTAGCCGGGCACGAATTGCTGGTGACACTCGCCTCGGGAAAACCGTCAAGGTGAAGTAACTCCGGTACTCTGCATGAGAACACGTGACGCTCGTCCAGGAGTTGCGCGGTTTCTCGCCATGGCGCCCGGCGAGCTGTTCAATCTAGCGACAGAGCGATGGGGTGGGCTTCGGCAAACGCTCGCGAACGGAGGAATACTTGACGTCCCTACCCATGTTCTAGCGCAGGAAGCGGGCCTCCACTGGCCCACGACTCTCGCCATACAGAAAGACACGCCCCGCTATTATATGAAATTCAAGGGTCCGGATCAGATCCGGGCTTTGCGTGGATTTGGGAAAAAGAAGGTTCATTGTCTCCTGAGCCTCTTATTTTCTTGCGGAAACCCCGCAGATCCATCGCTGGCTTTGCCGCCGCGACCACTCGCACTTGATGGCAGTTTTGCTCATCGAGTAGAGCGATTCTGGGATGAGATCATGGCTGATCTCGCGGCTTCGGAATTCAGAGACTGCGACATCGAAAGCCTTGCTCTTCGCTGGGGCCTGCGATGGCAGGTGCGCAAGAGCGGCGTCCGGATCAGCGAAGTCACTTGCACTTCGTCGTGGCGGCAGTTCCGGTCCTCTACAAGTGGGGTAGGACAGAAGAAAATCGAATTGCTTGCTGCTATTCTATGGCGCGCGTGGTCGGAAACAAAGCCAACTGGGCCTGCTGGGCCCCCGCAGCGAGCAGAAGACGAGGCGAAACAGTCGATCAATGAATTGCCAATTGGCTCATCCGCCGAGACCCCTATCCTGCTAGCGTTTCGGGCGGCGAAGCTTACGAAAGCGCAGGCGTCAATTTTGCTCCGACGTTACGGGCTTTGTGGGCAAACCCCAATGACGCTCGAAGAGATCGGCCAGGAGGAGGCGGTAACGAGGGAGCGGATTCGTCAGGTCCAATCCGTCGCTTTACTGAAGCTGACAAGCAACGCGGTCGCCCGGCAGATTCTTCTCCAGTCCTACCTCCAGCAACGCGACAATGTTCTTCAAGATTTGGCTGAAGCCCTCGGAACCAGGCGTGTAGCACGCGACGGCTCCTGGCATCGCGCCCTGGAACCAGTACCGATGTTTTTCGCGGAAGCCTTGTTCGATACGCCTGAACGATGGCTGGATCACGAGGCACGCGCTGGCCGGATTCAGGATATCACAGGCGGCTGGTGGCTCGGCGAAAGGTTCGAGGGTGACTTGGTTGTGGCTACGAATGCTTGTCGAACGGCCTTGCAGGCGTTGCCAGCGCCGGTGCCGATCGATAAAATGATGGCTGCCACCGCACTATCCTACGCCGACGTTACGAAGGTGCTGGAGGCGGCCGGCGCAACGGTCATAGGAGGCTTTGTCTTCGAGGGTCGTCCATCGGTCTTAGCGTTGCGCGGGATCCACGCGCTGTTAGTAGCACACCGGCTGGGTCGCTATCTCTGGACCGAAAGTGATCTATATATTGCAGTGCAGCAGGCTGACGCCTGGACGGCTCACTCCCGGAGAGGGTTGGTCAATGATCTGGTTAGTTTGCCGGGCGTGGCGGTGGATCTCCCCGGACGATATTTGGTTCTAAATCCCAAAGCGACGGTGGCGTTCGATCTAAGCGGTTGCGTCGTCGGCAACTTACCGGGAAAACAAGGCAACCTTGTTGGGGAAACAGAGGAAGAGCCGAATGGCAGTACTCTGGTTGGACGCGTCACAGAACTATTTGATCAGGAACGATTGCTGACTTTCGAAGAACTAGAGGAGCGTTACTGCCGAGGACGTCTTGGAGCCCTGTCTAGTCTGTATCCCACCTTGATCGCCGCGTCCGACATCGTGAGATATGCGCCCGGGTATTGGGGACGGGCGGGTCTGAAGTTGGAAGATCCCGATATCAAGCGGTTAAACAACAGCGATGATTTGGAGCGCTATGTTCAAGCACGGCGAAGCGGCGGACTCATTGAAGACTTTCCATTTTGGAGTGCTAGCATGGAATATGCTTGGTGCCGTTGGGCGGAACGGCACGCTGCGCGACCGTTGTTTTGTTCATTGCTTGCCGTGATTCGCCCAGAAATTTGGCCGGTCCTAGAGGCTTTGAAATTGCAGTGGCAGGAGAAAAGTCGCCGGCAGGCACTGTTTCAATTGCCCACCATGAGGATGTCTTTGGAAAAGGGCTACTTTCAGTTCCGATCAATCTATGCTCTGGCACATTTTGCCGTAGCGAGAGGCGAAATTGGAACAGCGACGATCCCACATTTTTTTGGCTTGCGGGAGATAGACCGCAAGGCGCCGGGAACCTTAGGTTTGCTCGCGGTTCTTGGAATTCTGGAGGGCCGGACCGATCTCGATACGCCGTGGGCAAAAGGACCGCGAGCGGAGGAATGGCTAGCAACTATGTCAGAGCTGTTTCTTGCGGCACCACAAGAGGTTGAAGAAAAATGGGCGTTGCGTCTAGCGGCGGAGTTGGAAACCGTTCCACCTACCATGGATTTCGGCCTATTTACTGGCGAAGATATCTGTCAGGCAGTGCGCGAATGGGCGCAATAGATCGACTCAGGTTTTAATGTCGACCCAGGCACAGGCTGCGAACCCCGTGCGCGGGCTACGAGAACTCTACTGCTCGGAAGTAGACGACATCGTCCGAGATTTCTTTATTCCGTGCCTGCGCGAGTGCTGCGGGTATGACCGCGCGGCTGGCTATTTTTCTACCAGCGCATTGCGCACTTGGACTGGCGGCATTGCCAATTTGATCGGCAACCGGGAGATCAAGATTCGCCTGCTGGTCTCACCTGAATTGCGGGAAACTGACTGGGCCGCTTTGCGGACGGCAACTGATCCGTTGGAACGCGCCAAGGTGTTTGAGCTTGGGGTAGACAATTTTATCGAACGGGCTCTTCTATGGTCCGATTCCAATCGTCCTACAGACGGTGACCTCGCGAAGCTGCTGGCTTGGCTTATTGCTACCGAGCGGTTGGAAATCCGATTCGCCTTTAATCTGTTTGAGGGTCATGAGCGGGGAATTTTCCACAAGAAGATCGGTCTATTTAGCTTCAGCAATGGAGACGAGGTGGCTTTCACAGGCTCGGCGAATGAATCCTGGTCCGGGCACGAGGTTAATTCGGAGTCAGTAGACGTTTTTCGTTCGTGGGAGTTGAGCGAAATGAACCGGATTGGACTGAAAAAGGCAGAATTCGCCCGTTGTTGGGATCCTAACCCACGCCAGCTGCTTGTACGAAAGATATCCTCGGATTTGCTCGACCGCATAAAGCAACATGTAACCAAGAATCCGCCCGACCGGGCACCCGAAGAAATTGGTTCTGCGCAGGCCGTCTTAGAGGCGGATTGCTTTGCAGACCTCTGGCCGCATCAGAGAAAGGCCTGCGACGAATTTCTTCGACAGCGCTCTGGCGTCTTGGAGATGGCGACCGGAACCGGGAAGACTCGAACGGCGATCTCGCTGGTGAAATATTTGCTGCTTTCCGGCCGTATTGAGTCGGCTGTTGTTAGTATGGCGGGAAACGATCTACTACGGCAGTGGGAGGGGGACCTGAGACGTGATCTAACTTCGGCGGCCGGCGTCAGCCTACTCTGCGGATTTGCCGAGCAACGTGAGGAGC
>Ga0207048_10031_pt1 | contig 44392 bp, 41 predicted proteins | sample Alteio_BWMinCont_65_FD_153301 | JGI IMG/M metagenome (GOLD analysis project Ga0207048, IMG submission 153301) | Enriched cells from forest soil in Barre Woods Harvard Forest LTER site, Petersham, Massachusetts, United States -... | ecosystem: Environmental > Terrestrial > Soil > Temperate forest >...
AGATGCGCGCCCTCAAGTCGAACGAGTTGCAGTAAGAGCGGAGCGGCAGCCGTGGCGGCGGAGAACCGCGGCGGGTTAGTTTGGTTTGGAAGATCCAGGTGCGGCGGCGGCTTTCTTCACTTCGACCCCGAAGACGTAGCTGGGCCCGAACATGTTGGAGCTGAAGATGACGAGCGAGTCGTCGGGGGAGAAGCGGACGTTGGGCTCCTGGAGGTAGTTGTGGCGTTTCATGTTGACCAGGTGTTCGGTGTGGAAGACGCCGGGTTGCCACATGGTGGGGTCGTTGAGTTCGCCCTCGGCGGTGATGGCTTCGGGGTGGAAGAGTTCGATCCATTCGCCATCAGGTGCGGCGGCGGATTGCCCTGGATCAGCCCCGTCACCGGCGAAGGCTGAGGCGTTCGAGTTGACGTTGTAGTGGATTGACCAGTCGTTGCGCTGCAGATGGTAGGCGGTGCGCGCGTGGGTGACGACGTTGTAGCCGCCAACGAAAAACGTCTCCGCATAGGGATAATGCCAGTCGTACCAGATAGTCTTGCCGTCGGGCGCCCAGAACTCGTGGACGGCGATCTCCATGGCCATGGTGCGCTTGTGGATGAGCGTGTTCTCGGAGCCGTCAGTGCGGATGGTCCAGATGCGATCGACCTTCCACTGGCGGCCTTCCTGGCAGTACATCAGCAGCGTGGGGTCAGTGGGCGAGAAGAGCAGGTGATTGACCCAGTCGGTGGAGTGCAGCAGCGTCTTCATCTCGCCGGTCTTGAGGTCGATGGTGAACAGCACCACCGGCAGGCGCGCGGCTAGACGGCGGTCCATCATCTCGTGCTTGAACATTGGCTGGACGTTGGGAGCGCCTTTGATCTGCGCATGGCCAGCCTCGGCGGCGGCGCGCTCGGCGGCTTCGGTGGCAGCTTCCTTGCGGGCGAAGTCCTCGCCGGCGGTGCCTTCGGTGTAGGTGCCGGCGGCGAGCGTCTCGTCCGCATTGATGCTGGAGACGCCAACGCTCGCAGGCAAGTCGATCAGCTTGCGAATCGCGCCGGTGGGAATGTCGGCGGCATAGATGGAGGTGAGCTTCGTCGCGGAGTCAGTCCGCGTGAAAAAGATGCTGGGCGTCTTGCTTCCGATGACGATGAAGTGCGCGGGATTGGGCACGACGAGGCGCGTGGTGCGCGTCGCAAGATCGAGCACGTGGATGCCCTTGGGCGACATGTAGACCATCTGCTTGCCGTCGGGCGTGTAGGCGTTGTCGTTGAAGTAGGGCGCGCCGGAGTTGGGCTCGTCGGTGAGCCGGAAGACGCGGTGGCCGGTGTCTTTGTCGATCCAGGACTTCGGCGGATTCTTCACCGGCGGCGCGGGCGGCGGCTCGACGACGATGCTGCCAGCGGGTTTGACAGCTTTGACGGGCGCTTGCGCTTGGAGACAGGAGACGCAGAGAATCGCGAATAATGCCGTTCGAAGACGCATGAGTACCCCGCTAAGCTGCGAGGTACAAGGTACTAGCTACAAGGTATGAGGTTCAAGGTGGCGCTATGCGGTCGGCGGTGGCGGAGCAGGCGTGAGGCCGTGGCGACGCATGATTTCGCCCATCTTCGCGCGGTCGGGTGGCCCACCTGCGGCTGCGACGAACACTGCCAACATCTCGCGGAAGTACTCCGGTCCCAGCGCGGCCGGCGTAATGACGCACAGCGACTTTGCATCGTGACTTCCATTGTTGTCGAAGCGGTGAACGGCGCCGCGCGGAATCGTGAGTGCCTGCCCTGGCCCAACGTCGACCGGCTTTCCATTGACCGTCCAGGTCATAGCGCCCTCGAGACCGTAGATCGATTCCTCGTAGTGGTCGTGGCTATGCGCCGGTGCGGGCAGCCGTTGCCCAGCTGGAACCGTGAGTTCAAACATCGCCATGCTACCGTTCGATTGTTCGCCGGTGAGCAGGAAGCGCACCGAAAGCCCCGCGAAGGAAATTGTCTCGTCGGCGGGATTGATGCGGAGGTCGGAGGTCAGTGATGCCATGTAAATCTCCCTGGAGCGCATGTTCGTTCGATTGTAATGCGCGTGACTCGGAGCGCGGAAGCGAGAAACCCCACGATCGGCGATGAAACCGCCGAGCATGGGCACCCGAGTCATGGGTCGCCTCAAAAGCGGAAGAGGTAGGAGGCTTTGACGAATATCTGGCGGCCGTCGTTGAGGTATTGCGGTGCGCGGGGCGGGGTGGCGTTCGGATTGCATGCTCCAGTCGAGGTCCTGGCGCACAGCACGCGGTCGAGATTCTGCAGATCGTCGTTATAGCCGAGATAGATCGCCGTGCCGGGATGCGGAAGCCACGTCAGCAGCACTTGGGTGCCTACCTGCTTGGTGCGCAGCAGCGATGTCTCCGCGGGATTGGCCAGCGTCGAGTCGTACTCGATGATGGCGCGTGCGGAGAGTGACCGGGTGAACTGGTAGTTGATCTTGGTGCGGAAGGTCTGACTCTCGTAGACCAGCGCTCCATTGGCGACCGAGTGCTCGCGATCGAGAAGATACGTGTTGTCCAGGGTGAGTTGGCGCAGCGGCTGCACCGTAAACAGCGCCTGCACGTAGCCCTGGTTCATTAGCGAGGGGATGCCGCCGGCGACCGGGTTGTAGTTCACGAAGCCCCCGCGCTGCACCACAATGTTGAAGTTCAATTGTGGGAGCGGAGCACCGCGGAAGACGATGCCGCCGAAGTTCTCCGTGAAGTTTTTGTTCTGCGTCAGAGGGTAGCCGTTCTGCGGGTCGAGCGTGTCGGAGTTTTGCCCTCCTATGGGGGCGATGACGACGTTGCCCGGCAGCAGGAAGAACGGGTCGTAGCTGGAGTAGTGATAGACGCGATTGCCTTGGTGATCGAAGCCGATGTTCTGATTGGTTTCCAGGCCCAACCTCTGGAGGACGCGGCTCTTCGGGTACCAGGCATAGGTGATGTGGGTCTGGTCGCTACGAATGTCCGCGGTCTGGATGAAGCCAACCTGGCTTTTGAAGTTGGTGCTGTAATCCTGATAGTTGGTGTCGAGGTTGAAGGCGTGCCCATTGCGTGAGAGTTCGAGATAGCTGGCCGGCCCGGCGGCGTAGGTGGGCGGCGGGCCGCTATCGACGGTACCGCGGGTGGAGCTTTCGACCATTTGACCCGTCGCGGTCCAGTGTTGCGTCATGCGCGCGATAAAGTCGACGCCGCCGATGCGGTTCCAGCCCGAGCCGAATTCTTCGTCGGCATAGATGACGCCGACGCTTGAGCCTTTGCCGAGATCCTGCGAGACGCGGCCGACGGCGAAGGTGGCGCGATGGTGGTAGATAGGATCGCCCGCGCCGACGGTCTCACCGGGCTCGTGGTCGTCGATCAGGAGGAAGCCGAGATTGGTGTGGGCGACTTTGCCGGTGGCTCGCGCACCAACCTCAGGATGGATGATGTTGCGCGTGTAGAGAAGGTTGATGGGCGTGCTGAAGTAGTTCGCGTTCTCCAGAAAGAACGGCCGCAGTTCGGGGAAGTAGACGGGATAGCGCTGGTTGACGGTGAACTGGGGCTGATCGGATTCGACGGTGCTGAAGTCGGGATTGATGGTGCCGTCGAGGACGATGGAGTCCTTGAGGATCGCCTTCACCTCGCCGCCGCCGGTCGCTTCCAGGTGGCGCGAGCTGAAGTACGGGTTGGCTGGATCGAGGTTGAGCAGCGTGCGCTCGTTCTGGCCGATGGCGTGGGGGTTGAGCTGGATGTTGTGCGAGCCGCCGGCGCCCTCGATGCCGTGCAGCGTACCTTCCTGGCTGAGAGTGCCTGAGACGCTGGCGGAGATACGGGGCCAGTAGTCCGCCTCGCTGTTGCGCGGCAAGTTGCGCGAGAAGACGACGCCCCAGTCCGAGTTCGCAGGCCGCGAACGCACGCTGCGGAACGGAATCGCCAGCAGCGCGAGCCACCCATCGCCGGTCACGCGCCCTTCGGAGTCCCACACCTGATCGTAGCTATAGTCGGTGCCGCCGTTCTCGGACCAGGCTGCGTCGGCCTGCACGCCGGCAGGATTGACCGCGAAGAGAATGCCCTTTCGCCGGTCCTGAAACGGATCGAGCAGCACCGAAACGTAGTCATCGTTCAAAATATTTTCGCGCCGCGCCAGGTGACCGCGAATCGCTGCGGCCCGGTGATCGTGGCAAACGAAGACGAAGTAGACCGTCGTACTGGTGCGGGCCAACCAGACTTCGGTCGCTTCGGTGGCGGGCTGTCCATCGTTGGGCTGGTTCTGGATGAAGCCGGTAATCTCGGACAACTTGTCCCTGAGGTCCGCGCGGGGGGCCATGCCCACAAAGTCGGAGAGTCGCAGCGGCTCGGAGATGAGCGGCACCGTCTGATCGCTGGAAGGCTGAGTTCTCGGGGGTTGCACCGGAGTGTCCGCGGGCCGGGCGTTCTGCGCGGGCGCTGCCTGCTCCCAAACCAGCCCCAGACACAGCAACAACGCGCAGCCCCAGACTCTCATATCGATTGGTACGCATAACATCGCGGTGCGGTTCTGAGGGATTGGCTCACGCAGGAGAGGCAGGAGACGGAGACCGCTGGCTGCGCCAAAATCATGATCGAAGTGGGTGCGATGACGAGAGTTCCGTGACGCGGAGGTGGTCGGTGGGTGCGAGATAACTTTTGCGGCGGAACCAATCCTGCATAGCCGCACTGAGGCGGTTGATGGGGACGCGTGTGCCCACTTCGAGCAGGCCGTCGGCGATGGGGAGCGTGTCGTCGAAGACCGCGTCGTTGGTGAAGTTGCGCATGGCGAAGTTGTCGAGCTGCGCGATGGGACAGAGATGCGCAGCGCCGGTAGCGTCGATGCGTTCGATCCTGAGTTTGCGCAGGAACATAGGCTAGGTACAAGGTACAAGGTACGGCGGGCCGAGTGTCAGATATTGGACGCACAGCTTACGGTTTTGGGATGAGTTCGAAGCTGTCGATGGAGACCTTGGCGCCGGCGCGGGAGCGTTGGTGAGCGGGCATGAAAAGGATGGTGATTTCGTCGAACTGTCTCAGCGAGTTCGAGGGTGGGATATGGAATCGCAGAATCTCTTTGACGGGTGCCCGGTCGGCGGTGATTTGCGCGGGCTGGCTCGAAGGAATGGTCTGCTCGCCGAGCACCTGAAATGGCTTGCCGAGTGCGGTTGAGCTGCGAACCATGGCGAGCAGCGCGATCTCGCCGGGGCGCGTGTCGGCGTTGGTGATGGCGATGTCGATTTCGCTGCAGCAGGAGAGGTCGATCGGCGGAGAAAGCGTCTGATGCGCCTCCATTTGCAGCGGTTCGAGATCGGTTGAACGCGGGTTGACGTTGGCGTCGATGGGTTTGCCGTGGGCGATGTGCGCCTTGTCGCCGGGACGCCGGTTGGGAGCCTTGAAGTACCAGTATTGGCCGTCGAAGGGGATCGTCGTGGGCTTGGTGATGGCGCCGCCACTCAGCGAATCCGTGCGCGGCACTGGAGCGACGATCTCCTTCTTCTGCGGCGGGGGGTAGAGAATGATGCCGTAGTAGCCGTAGTTCGCGTTGGCTTCGGAAGGCCGTTTAGCGGCGGGAGTCAGCCCGAACGATCCGCGACGACCGAAGATTCCGCCTCCACCAACCGAGAACGGGATGAGTGTAAGTGATGTGAGGAGAATTGCGAGCGTGGCCTGACGCAGCGGCGGATGCTTGCCGGTCCACCATTCGGCGGCGCGTGGCTCGATTGCGCTCCAACGCCATGCGAAGAGAAATACGGCGACGGAGAATGCATACGCAGCCATCAGCAGCGAGTCGCCAGCAGCGAGGAGCGCGGCCGCCTGCGCGAAGATTGCGATCCAGAAGGCGAGCAGCAGAGGCGAGTCGGCAGGCGGCAGGCCGTCCAGGCTCGGCAGTACAGCGGTCGACCGATCCGAAGGCGCGTTCAGTTCAACGGCCGCAGGAAGAATGCGGCGGAGACCGAATGCTGTGCCCAGCGTAACCAGCGCGATGACAAACAACATCCATGGAGAGTTCTGTTCGTACAGCAACACGAAGCACGGAAGAAACACCCAGCCTCCGCTGAGATTACGCACGATCCACAGCCGGCCTGCGGAAGGTTTATCGCTCAGCACTACCCAGAAGATCTGGACCGCGGTAGCGCCGGTCGCCGCAGTCAGGAAGACGAACCGAGCCGGCTCATATACGAATGAGATGAAGCGGTTGGAGTACCAGCGCGGACTCAGGCACAGCAGGTTCGCGGCTACAACCGCGAAGAGAAGACCTGCAACGGCCAGCGTCCATGCGCCGCTATCGCTGGAACGTGTGGCCGCGGTGAGTAACGTCAGGCCACGCGATTCACCTTCCGCCGAGGACCAGGCAGATGCGTCGTTCAGCGCCGAGGATGATTGAAGCCTCTTCATGGCGAAGAACTCTCCGTCGCTTGCACATCCCATCTTTTCGTACACCTATGTAGCAAACTACTTTATAGTTTTGTGGACATGGGTATGTCAAACAACGCTTGAGGTCGAGTCCTCATTGTGTCCGCCGCTAATTCTCCGTCGGCTTTTCGATGTGGTCGATGACGAGAGTTTCGATAGGGCCTTTGCCGCGCTTGAGGTTGAGGCCGAGACGGTGCATGGCGTCGAAGGTGGCGGCCTCCTTGTCGCGATTCTCGGGATCGACGGGAGGCAGGTGGAAGTCGTAGGTGCCGGTGATGCCGGTCTGGTCGACGACGGTTTGGCCGAGAAGCCTGCCTAGCTGGCTGGCGAGGGAGGTCATGGAGATATTCGATCCAAAGGACTCGCCGTCGTAGATGCCGCCTTTGTCTATGACGGTGCCTCGCCAGTCCATGTCCTTATCTTTGGGCTCGTCGAGCAGGAGCTTGCCGCTGCCGCGAGTGAGGACGTAGACCAGGCCGTCGCGCATCTCCGTATGCGACTTGAAGGCGAAGCGGTCGGCGAGCAGCGATTGCAGCATCTGGCGCTGCTCGTCGGTGGGCGCGATCTTGAAAGGCGCCTGCTTCTGCGCGCGCGACGGGGACGATTCCGACGGGACAGCCTCGATGTTGTAGCGATCGGTGGCGATCCAGTCCGGGCCTCCGGCGATCTGGAAGTCCTTCACGTCGTACGCGAAGTAGAGGATCATTTTGACGGAGGAGAAGCCCATGTGGACTCGTCCGCCGGGGTAGGAGTAGAAGCCCACCGCGCCACCTCCGCCATTCGGATCGATGGGCTTGATCGTGGCGGCTTCGAACGCGGGGCGATCGGCCGCGGCGGTTGGCGGTGCGGTCTGCTGGGCCGATGCGATGGGCTGTGTAACGGCCATTGCGGCGAGCAGAAGAATCGAAAGCTGCGACTTGAGATTCATTGATTGCATCCTTTGCAAGCGCGAGACGATTCTACGACTCTCCCTAGTTCTCCGACGGCATCGCAACGTAGTCGATGACGAGGACGGGGACGGGGCCTTTACCGGGTTCGAGTTTGAGGCCGAGCTGTTCTTGAATCGCGGTGAAGATGTCGGGTGGGGCGTTGGGATCGGGTGCTCCGTTGAGCATCGGCGCGGGGCGGTCGTCGGGTGTCCAACGGAGGGTGAGGTCGTAGCGCGCGTCGATGCCGGTCTTGTCGACGACGACGCGGCCGACTTGCTGTGCGAGTTCGCGGTCCAGCAACTCGATGGTGTTGTCGCTGCCCTGCACATGGATGCGCTGTATGCCGCCGCCGGTGTTGACGGAGATCGTGGTGCCATTGGCGTCGGAGGGCTTGAACTTCGGGCCGCCCTTGGCGAGGACGAGGTTGAATTCGGGAAGTTCGCGGGTCTCCTGGTGCGTCTTGAGCTGGAAGCGGTCGGCAAGCAGCACCTGCAACATAAGCTTCTTCTGCTGACTTGCCTCGACATCGGGGAGCGCTTTGAGCTGGGCATCGACGGTGGCGTCGGACTTGGCGTCGATGTCGAACATGGTGGTGTCGAACCAAGGGGCGCCGCCGAGGATCTGCGACTTCGGCAGGCTGTAGGCGTACTGGACCAGATCCTTGAGCGAGACATTCACGGTGCGGAAGTGGCTCTCGGAATGGTCGTTGTAGATGTGGTTGTGGCCATCGGTCGAGGTGGTGTTCTGGCGGATGGAAGCGACGTCGAAGCTCGGCGTGGCAGCTGGGGCTTGCGCGAGAGCGGCGGAAGCGGCGAGAGCGATCGACGCGATGGTTAGGACGAGATTTCTACGGATGGCCAAGGAGAGTTCCTCTTGTTGAGAGTAAAGGTAAGACGGTTGGGCAGTCCGCCGGGAAGTGGATGCGCGGAGATTTATTCTTAGAACTTGCAGTTTGTACGGACGGTCTCGCCGGGAGGCTGCGATGAATGGGGCACCCGGGAATTGGGGACGGGAACAACCCCATGGTCGACGCGATGAAACTGCGACGAACATGGGGCACCCAATTTCGACAATAAAAAGCAGATTCCCTTCGGGAATGACAAACAAAAGGGCTAGGCGAAGAGGGTGAACATTACCGAGTCCAGCGGGAGGGTCTGGGTGGGGCCGCCGAGGTGGCCGGTGCCGCCGTCGCGGCGGAAGATGGTGACTGTGGCGGAGTCCTGGTTGCCGCAGAGCAGCCAGTGTTCAGAGGGGTCGAGGGTGAAGTGGCGCGGGGTTTTGCCGCCGCTGGAGATGCGCTGGATGAGGGTTAGCTTGCCGTCCGCGGGAGCGATGGAAAAGACGACCAGCGTGTCTTCGCCGCGATTGCTGGCGTAGAGGAAGTTGCCGTCGGAGGAGATGGCAAGTTCGGCGGCGGTGTTCTTGGCGGCGGGAAAGTCGGGCGCGATGGTCTTGATGTGGAAGTCGGTGTTGACCAGCAGGCCCTGCGGTTCGGTGCGCGAACTGGTGGTGGTCCAAAGAAAGTGGTCGATGGTGGAATCGATTTCGTTGATGGAGTAGACCCAGCGGCCGTTGGGGTGGAAGGCGATGTGGCGCGGTCCGCAGCCTGCCCGCTCGTTAGAGAAGAGCGCGGGCGGGCCAAGGTGGCCATCGGCCTCCAGGGCGAAGACGGTGATGCGGTCGGAGCCGAGGTCGTTGACCAGCAGGAACCGGTTGTCCGGCGAGAGGTGGACGGAGTGCGGGTGTGGAACATCCTGGCGCGCGCTGACCGGGCCGCGCTTGCCGAATTTGGGATTCTTGTAGTCGATGCGCTCGACGGGCTCGGAGAGGCCGCCGTCGGGATGGACGCGATAGGTGGCGATGGTCGAGCCGACGTAGTTGGCGACGAAGGCGACTTCGCCGGTGGCGTCGAGCGAGACATAGCAGGGACCGGCGCCCGCGGAGGTGACCTGGTTGATCGGCTTGAGCGCACCGGTGGCTGGATCCATTTGGAAGCTGGAGACCGTGGCGGAGGCGTCGGGCACTGCGTTGACGGCGTAGAGGCGGCGGCGACCGGCGACCGGCGTGGACAGCGCGAGGTAGGACGGGCGGAGCGTTGCCGCTACCAGAGCTGGCGCGGTGAGGTGGCCAGTGGCGCGGTCGAAGCGGGAGAGATAGATTCCCTTGGCGACGCCTTTTGCGGTGTCGGTGCCGAAGTAGACGAAGGTGGGCGGCGGCGGCGGAGCGAGCTTCTTCTTGAGGGGATTGGTGAACGACTGCGCGATCGCGAGGTGGCGCGACAGGGCGACGGCTGGAAGGGTTAGAAGGAATCGGCGGCGAGTGAACATGTGGCCTCCGTAGGCAGGCGTTGTGGCGGAAAGCGTCGTAAGCCAACAACAGCTAAGAACTTGCAACAGCGAAATACGGGGGTTCTTCGCTTCGCTCAGAATGACAGCAAATACAGGCAGCGGTCACGGGATCGCGTTGGTCCGAGGCAGAATGCCGGGGATGGCTGGTTCGCCGGGGAGCGCGAGTTGGAGTTCAAGCTCGGGCTCGACGTCTTCGTTGATGACGGGGAGCGAGGGCAGGTTCATGGTTCCGCCGGCTTCTTTGACGACCGCGTTGGCGTGGTCGAGAACTTCATCCACGGTCATGGTGTACATCTCGCGGCCATTGTCATAGCCGGACTCGATGGCCTGCTTGAGGTAGCGACCGGCGAGTTGGGCGGCGAGGTAGTCGGTGATGACCTTGCCGGTGCTGCGCTTGAGCTCGACCCAGGCGACGTTGGGCAGTGCGATCCAGACGGGCTTGCCGGAGACGTCGAAGCGAATGTCGGTGGCGTCGGCGTGGCGAGTGGCGATGGCGACGATGGTTCCGCGCCAGGTGCAATGGAGCGGCTCGCCAGTCCAGCGGTCGGTCACGGTGAAGTCTTCGTACATGGTCATTAGATTAGCAGTGGTAACGGGCTAGCGGTAGATGGTCCGTTGGGGTGGACCATATCCCCTTATGGACCTAGGTCCTAAGGTTCTTCTTCTAAAGGGGTTAGGTCTAGACTAGGTCCACCCATGGTCTATACCATTTGGATCAGGTACGGAAGGCTCGACCGGGCTGAATCTTTTCCTTTTCCTTACTATGTTAAGGATAGCAGTTTGAGCATAACTACTATGCCAACTATTTTGAGGTGGTGGAAATCGTGCATGTGATTGGTGGGGAATGGCTTGCTGCGGCGAAATAAATATTGTTGTGATCGGAGGGGCTTGACACTATTCAGGGTCAAGCGGCGATGGCGCGGACTTCGAAGGTGGTTCCTTCGACCTTCTGGAGGTAGGCCACCATGTCGAAGAGGTTGCGCGCCTGCGGGTTGCCGCCGGGGCTGAGCATGCGCATGAGGCTCTTAGGCGACTTGGAGAGAGCTTCGCCGAGCGCGATGAAGCCCATTGTGCCGTTGATATGCTCGCGCAGGACGGACTTGGCTGTCGCGAGATCTCCCGCAACCATGTTAGCGACCGCTTCGCGAAGGAACTCGCGGCGAAAGGCGGGGTTGGCGAGCTGTTCTTTGATGGTTTCTCTGAAGCTTCGTGTAAGGGTCATCTATTCCTCCCGCTTTCTCTTCTTGTACTCGGCCCACAGTGCGTGGGCCGCGATGATGTCCGCCTGTTGTCGCCTCTTGCTGCCGCCCCCGAGAAGGATGACCAAACGGTCTCCATCCTTGCCGAAATAAACGCGGTAGCCGGGACCAAAGTCCAGGCGCAACTCCGAAACTCCTGAACCTGCGCTCTTGGCGGCTGAGAAATTGCCTTGTTCCAAGCGAAGCACCGCAGTGATGATGCGGGCACGCGTACTTGTATCGAGTTGCACGATCCAATCGCGATAAGGAGCATGGCCGCGAGCATCGACATATTCCCGCACTTCGACCATGAGGATTATGGTAACACATATGTTACCGCATGACAAGCCCGCAACAAGCCGGGTGCCCCATTCATGGTCGCGCGAGATTGCTCAAAATTTAACTTGCCGAATTCGTCGACAGAGGGCTATTTTGAAACACGGCTCTTCACAATTCTAATGAGGAATCAACTTGGCCTAAGCCTAAGCAGTGTTTTCGAAGCAAAACACCACCCTCGTAGCCGGTTGATCGCCCGTAAAGAAGCGAGTTCAACGCTCGGATCGAACCGGTTTCCGCAGGCAAGAACTTGAAGTTCTGATACGACTTCCCAGCAGAAGGACCGCTCTTCCACAATTTCATCGGCCGAGAAACCACTTAGATCTAAGCGGAGAGATTGGATTTCCGTACACGGAGGCGTCTATGTCCATCACTGTCGTCCTTGCCATCGGCATGGATTCATGGGTACTTGAAGCGCAGAGAAAAGCGTGGCAGTCCGCCGGATATTTCGTCACATCGGCAGGCTCGATGCGAGAAGCGATCGACGACTTCCGGGGTGGAGATTTCGATTTGGTGCTCATGAGCCATTCCATTCCTGCGCAAAGCCGAGAACGACTCGCGTCTCTGATTCGAGCGTCGGGTTCACACGTACCGGTGGTTTGCGTCGCGAACTCTGTCGGCGAAGGGGACGCGTTTGCGGACGCGACCATCAAGAACGAGCCTAACAATCTGCTGCAAAGTATCAAGGAATTATTGTCCGGCTTCGCGAAAAAGCCCGCCCTGGGGACAACCATGCTTTCGGACCGATTGCTGCGAGCCTGATTCCGTGTGAGAAAAACGAATCGGACGAAGCGTGGCGCAAGAGCGAACTGTGGAATGACAAACGATTAGGCTGCGGCTACATTGGATGCGATGATTCCTGTGCGTCTTCTTAGGGTGGCGGCCTGTTGGTGTGTGGTGGTGTGCGCGGGAGTGCGTGGTGTTGCGCAGGGGGATGTGGGGTCGCAGCAGTATGCGGCGACTTGCGCGAGGTGTCATGCGGCGGATGGGTCGGGGAGTTTGAAGGGGCCGGCGATTGCCACGTTGCCGAAGACGATTGCACGGTCGGATGAGGAGTTGATGCGGATTGTGCGCGATGGGGTTCCGGGTAAGGGGATGCCGGGGGTGGAGGCGATTGGGGATGAGAATATTGCGGCGGTGGTGCGGTATCTGCGGACGCTGCAGGCTTCTGCTCATAAGGATTCGGTCGGCGCCAAATCCCAGGTCTCAGATGCGAGACCTGGGGCACCCAGTTCGGTGGCAGTCGCACCGGGGGCTGTTGTGGTGGATGTGCAGCAGAGTGATTTGAATCAGAAGGAGGTACGGGAGAATTGGGTTTCGTATAACGGTGACTATAGTGGGCGGCGGTATAGCGCGATGGATGAGGTGACGCCGGCGAATGTGGCGCGGTTGGCGGTGAAGTGGCGCTTCCATACCCAAGGCGCGGGCGTGATGGAAGTAACTCCGGTGGTGGTGACTGGGGTGATGTTTGTGACGCGCTCGAATGATGCGTGGGCGGTGGATGCGCGGACGGGCAAGGTGCTGTGGCACCATGCGCGCAAGGTAACAGACGGGTTGATCGATGATGCTTCCGGGCACATCAATCGCGGCGTGGCGGTGCTGGGGACGCGCCTGTATATGGAGACGGATAATGCGCACCTGCTGTGCCTGGATGCACGGACGGGCGAGCAGATTTGGGACGTGCCGTATGCGACAGGCAATAAGAATTATGGGGCGACGAGTGCTCCGCTGATTGTGAAGGACAAGGTGCTGGTAGGGACGAGCGGCGGCGATGATGGCGTGCGCGGATTTGTGGCGGCGTACGACGCGAAGACGGGCAAGGAGGCGTGGAGGTTCTGGACGATTCCGGCGCCGGGGGAGAAGGGCGCGGAGAGTTGGCCGGGCTATTTGTATCTGCATGGCGGCGGTACGACGTGGATGCCGGGGACTTACGATGCGGAGTTGAACACGATCTACTGGGGCACGAGCAATCCTTCGCCGGACTTCGACGGCAGCGTGCGGCCGGGCGATGATTTGTATACGAGTGCGCTGTTGGCGCTGGATCCGGATACGGGCAAATTGAAGTGGTATTTCCAGTTCAATCCGCATGATTTGTACGACTTTGATTCGGTGCAGACTCCGGTGCTGGTGGATGCGGCGTTTAAAGGGTGGCCGCGCAAATTGATCGTGACGGCAAATCGTAACGGATTTATTTACATACTGGATCGGACGACGGGCGAGTATCTTGCGGCGAAGCAGTTCAGCGCGAATGAGAACTGGGCGAAGGGGATCGACGAGACTGGGCGGCCGATTTCGAACGGGCTGGTGCCGAATGAGAAGGGCGTGCTGGTGTGTCCGGGGTACAGCGGCGCGACGAACTGGTACTCCCCGAGCTACGACCCTGCGACGAACATGTTTTACTTCCGAGCGCTGGAGTCTTGCAGCGTGTTCCGCGGGAAGACGGAGCCGTTTGTGGAGGGGAATGGGTACTACTCAACGGGGGCGGACTGGCCGAAGGGGAATGTGCAGTATGACGGGAGTATCAATGCCTTCGACATGAACACGCTGGAGTTTGCGTGGCGCGACAAACTTGATGGCGACGGAAGCGCGGTGGCGGGAGTGATGTCGACCGCGGGTGGGCTGGTGGCGTTTGGCAATGACGACAAAGGATTCGAGATGGACGACGCGCGGACAGGGAAGAAGCTGTGGGCGTTCGGCCTGGGAGAGGATATGCACGCTTCGCCCATGGCGTATGGGTTGGCGGGACGGCAGTACTTTGCGGTGGCGGCGGGAGACGATGTGATTGCGTTTGGGCTGCCTTGAGATGCGGCGCATTGCTTAGAGGATGTTGATGGCGCGCGCGGCCAGCAGCGCTACCGTGGCGAATGAGATGAGTGACTGGACCATCATCAAGACCTTGGCCCAGCGGCTAAGGACCGGGCTGTCGGTGGGCGAGAACGCGGTGCTGGTGTTGAAGGCGAGGAAGAGGTAGTCGATGAAGCCGGGACTCCAGCGGTCCTCTCCCATGAGGACTTTGGTTTCCTTGTTGAGCGTCATCTGGGGGAAGAGGAAGGCGCCATCAGTGTGGACGCCGCGCTGCTCGCGGGCGGAAGGGCCGCCGGCGTCGAGGCGCCAGTACCACGATGCGAAGACGAGAATGTTGGTGATCCAGAGGGCGGCGGCTGAGCGTAGCAGGTCGAGGGAGGACTGTTTGTGCGACGGCAGCCCGGCGACCAGCATGCACAGGGACCAGGTCATGTCTGCGGTGACGATGGAGACGAGCAGATAGCCGAGGAAGGTGGCTACCTTTTCTTTTGCGAACCTGCGTACCAGCGCGTAGACGGTAATGAGGACGCCGACCACAACGAGCATGAGCCAGTCGGGACCGACCGACAGCTCGTGAGGCAGCGCGAGCCGGAGGCCGCCGACGGCGAAGAGTGCGATCATTGCGTGCCAGCGCGGCTCCTGATACTTTGCGGGTTGCGGCATTGGGGAATTCTAAACTGCGGCGAGAATGGGAAGGATGTGGTAGTTTATAAACTACCGAGTAGTGATGATCGAATTCAGGCAGACTGAGACCTTTCGGAGATGGCGGATACGGCTCAAAGATGTGCGGATACGTACACTCATCGCATCTCGCCTTGATCGTTTGGCATTTGGCAACGCAGGGGATGTAAAACCGGTGGGAAGCGGCATCAGCGAACTGCGCATCGACTACGGCCCTGGCTACCGGGTGTACTACAAGAAACGCGGAGACACGATCATTCTCCTATTGTGCGGCGGGACGAAGAGCACGCAAGCGAGTGACATCAGGACGGCGAAGCGTCTGGCAGAAGAATGGAGCGAAGACGATGGCTAAGAAGAAGCTAACCACCTACGATCCTGCTGAAGATCTCGGGTCAGACGAAGCGATTGCGATCTTCATGGCAGAGGCATTTCAGACCAGCGACGTCGCGTACATTTCGCACGCTCTCGGCGTCGTGGCGCGCGCGAAGGGGATGGCCGCGATTGCAGAGCAGACAGGCCTGTCCCGCGAGCAGCTCTATCGGTCGTTCAGCAAGAAGGGAAATCCCACTCTGAAGACGACGCTTGCGGTGATGAATGCCCTGGGTATCAAACTGACCGCAAAAATAGCAGCATGAAGAGCGAACACCTTCAGCAGATTAGCTAGAAACGTGGGCGGGTTGGTTGACGGTGAAGGTCAGGCCGGACTTGGTGGCGTCGACTACTACGTGGTCGTTGTGGCGGACGGTGCCGTCGAGGATTTTTGTGGCTAGCGGGTCCTGGACGAGGCGCTGGATGGCGCGCTTGAGCGGACGGGCTCCGTAGGCGCGGTCGTACCCGGCTTTGAAGATGGCCTTGCGCGCGGCGGGCGTGAGATCGATGGTGATCTTGCGATCGGCCAACAGCTTTTCGAGGTCGGCGAGGCGCAGGTCGATGATGTGCGTCAACTGCTCCTCGCCGAGCGGATGGAAGACGACTACGTCGTCGATGCGGTTGAGAAACTCGGGGCGGAAGTGCTCGCGCAGCACGGCCATGACGCGTTCGGTGGCTTCGGCGAAGCCGTCTTCGCTCTCAGTCCATGCGGTTGCGAGTTGTGATGCGCCGAGGTTCGACGTCATGATGAGGACCGTGTTTTTAAAATCTACAGTCCGGCCCTTGGAGTCGGTTAGTCGGCCGTCGTCGAGGACTTGGAGCAAGACGTTGAAGACGTCGGAGTGCGCCTTTTCGATCTCGTCGAAGAGGATGACGGCGTAGGGGCGGCGGCGAACGGCCTCGGTGAGTTGGCCGCCTTCGTCGTAGCCAACGTAGCCGGGAGGCGCGCCGATGAGACGCGCGACGGCGTGCTTCTCCATGTACTCGGACATGTCGATGCGGACCATGGCGGACTCGTCGTCGAAGAGGAATTCTGCGAGGGCGCGCGCGGTTTCGGTTTTTCCGACGCCGGTGGGGCCGAGGAAGATGAAGCTGCCGATGGGCTTCTTCGGGTCGGAGAGGCCGGCGCGGCTGCGACGGATTGCGTTGGCGACGACGGTGAGGGCAGCGTCCTGGCCAACCACGCGCTGGCGCAGGCGATCCTCCATCTGGATGAGCTTCGCCATTTCGCCTTCGAGCATTTTGGCGACGGGAATTCCGGTCCAGCGCGAGACGACGGCGGCGATGTCCTCTTCGTCGACTTCTTCCTTGAGCATGCGGTTCGGGTTGGCGCCGTCGGCGGATTCGGTGAGTTTGCGGAGTTCTGCTTCAGCTTTGGGGATTTCGCCGTACTGCAGTTCGGCGGCGCGCTGGAGATTGCCTTTGCGGGTCTGCTCTTCGGCTTCGAAGCGGAGCGCTTCGAGATGCGTTTTCAGTTCGGCGATCTTGCCGATGGCTCCGCGCTCGGTCTGCCAGCGGGCGCGGAGGCTCTTGGCTTTTTCGCGGACATCGGCGAGTTCTTTTTGCACGGATTCGAGGCGTTCGCGGGAGGCTGGATCTTTTTCTCGCTTGAGGGCGGCCTGCTCGATCTCGAGGGACGTGGCCTGGCGCTCCAGGTCGTCGATCTCGGTTGGGACGGAGCCGATCTGGTTGGCCAGCGCGGCGGCGGCTTCGTCGACGAGATCGATGGCCTTGTCGGGGAGGAAGCGGTCGGAGATGTAGCGGTGCGAGAGCGTGGCCGCGGCGACGATGGCCGAATCCTTGATGCGGACCTTGTGGTGGGATTCGTAGCGCTCGCGCAGGCCGCGAAGGATGTTGATGGTGTCCTCGACGTTGGGCTCGCCGACGTAGACGATCTGGAAGCGGCGTTCGAGCGCGGCATCCTTCTCTATATATTTGCGGTACTCGTTGAGCGTTGTGGCGCCGATGGCGCGGAGGCCGCCGCGAGCGAGTGCCGGCTTCAGCATGTTGCTGGCGTCCATGGCTCCTTCGGCTGCGCCTGCGCCGACGAGGGTGTGGAGTTCGTCGATGAAGAGGATGATTTCGCCGTTGGAGTCTTCGATTTCTTTGAGGAGAGCTTTGAGGCGGTCTTCGAATTCGCCGCGGAACTTTGCTCCGGCGATCATGCTGGCGAGGTCGAGCGCTACGACGCGCTTGTCCTTGAGGATTTCGGGGACGTCGCCGTGGATGATGCGGCGGGCGAGACCTTCGACGATGGCGGTTTTGCCGACGCCGGGTTCGCCGATGAGGACGGGGTTATTTTTTGTGCGGCGGGAGAGGACCTGGACGACGCGGCGGATCTCTTCGTCGCGGCCAATGACGGGGTCGAGTTTTCCTTTGCGTGCCAGGTCGGTGAGGTCTTTTCCATACTTCGCTAGCGCCTGGAATTTGCCTTCAGGGTTCTGGTCGGTGACGCGCTGGTTGCCTCGCACGGAGGACAGGGCCTGGAGGACGGCGTCGTGGGTCGCTCCCATCGCGGCGAGGGCGTCGCGGGTTGGGTCGCCTTTGGCCTCGGTGAGGGCGAGCAGGAGGTGCTCGGTGGAGACGTAATCGTCCTTGAAGTTCTCGGCTTCTTTGGAGGCGCGGTCGAGGACTTTGGTGAGCGCGTTCGACATGCCGGGCGTGGCGCCGCCGGAGACTTTGGGGAGTTTGGAGATGGCCGTGTTGGCGCCGGAGAGCAGCTCCTGTACGCGGACGCCGGCGCCTTCGAGGACGGGGAGGACGACGCCTTCGCGGTCTTCGAGGAGGGCCGCAAGCAGATGCATCGGCAGGACTTCCGGGTTGCCATTTTCTGCGGCAGCGGACGCGGCGGCCTGGACGGCCTCCTGCGATTTGACGGTCAATTTATCCCATTTGAATGCCATAACAGTACCAATCTACGCCTGAAATTATCTGAGTGTTAGATGCGCAAGTTTAGGCGAAGATGCAGCGTAAGCACCGGCACGATTACAGTGCGAATCTCGGGCGATTCCCGGGCTAAGTGGTCCAGTAGAGACGGGGTAGTGGGGATGCTGAATAGTAGGACGCGACGCTAGCGAAGGCGGGCTTCGGCTGCGCGTTTCTTCCTGGCTTCGGGCGTGGTTTCGTGGTCGAGGACGACTGGCCGCTTGGCTGTCCGCTCCGGCAGGCGATCGTTGAGAACGACGTTGAGCAGTGACTTGTTAACCTGAATTCGGCCGTTGTAGTTGATGTAGCCAAGTCTGCGAAAGCGGTTCATGAAATAGCTGACCCGGGATCGCGTGGTGCCGATCAGATCGGCGAGAGCCCCTTGGGTGATCTCTGGGATGTGGGTCTCCGGCTCTCCGGGCTTTCCGAATTCGGCCATGAGGAGAAGTGTCCGGGCGAGACGCTTTTCGCTGTTGTTGAAGAGCTGATCGATAAGATCTTCCTGGGTCCGGACCCCTCGGAGGAGCACAAACCTCAGGAAGTGGTCGGAGAAGTCATTGTGCTCATGCAGGAGTAGCTGCATCTCGTCGCGGTCCAGTTTGAGGACCGCGCATGCCGCGGTTGCGGTGGCGGTCGCGATGCGAAGTCCCGACGCTCCGGCGAGGGCCTCTTCCCCGAGAAAGTCGCCCGCGGTGAGAAGCGTGACCGTGGCCTCTTTGCCCCGCTCGGAAACGACGGTGAGCTTTGCCCTGCCGGTTTCGAGAAAGAAGATGGAGTTCGCCGGGCCGCCCTGAGAAAAGAAGATGTGGTTCGTTTTCACATGGACCGCTTTACGGATGATGCCCGCGGCAGCGAAGTAAATCGCAGGTTCGAACTTGATTTTCTTCGTTCCATGCATAGGTAAGACCTCGGCTGCGTTGATCCGTGAAGTTGCGGTAGCACTCGTGAACTGGAGGCGGCACGCCATATTGATGTTCGCAATGCCAGGCTGAGCGAGTCTGTGCAATTCGGCTCAAATTATTGGAATAGTGTGTTCTTGAGTTTGTTGGGGGGGCACGATGCAGGAATCTTCGGACGTGTGCGACAGGACACCGACGCGAGAGCCGCGGAATAGTAGCCTTGAACTATGCAAGGCGGAAACGAGTTCAAGAAGCTTCAACGCGACATGAAGACACGGGACGCGGTGATCAGCTTTCAGTGCTTTGCGCCAGACCTCGTCCAGGTGAGTGAGACGACGGTCGCGGGCGGAAGCGTTCATCATCAGGAAACGCAGAGACATCCCGATACCGTGACCCAAATGGAAGAGAAATATATCTTCTTCGCAAAGCAGGCCGATCTCGCGAGGAAGCAGGTGATGAGCGGTCAATCCTGCGCCTTCAGCGTGTACTTTCGGGAGCCGTAGCCTCCATCGAACGAAGCCCTCGCGGGGCTGTCGCTGGTAACCCAAGTTGATACAGTAACTTACGGAGGAAAAGCCTCGTCGGCTCTGTTTCCAGTCGGCGGACTGGAAGGCGGGTGGCCTTTCCAAAACACCTGTGACGCGGATCACAGCCTTAATGTTGGGAATGCACTAGATTCGGTTTCCCCGGGGGTGCACTCTATGGTCAATCACTGTGTCAATCCAGCTTGCCGTGAAGAGTTCAAAGTCCTGAATGCGGGCGATCTGTACGCCCACGAGACACGATCCGCCGACACTGAGTTTTTCTGGCTATGTTCCACTTGTGTGTCCGTGCATGATTTGCGTCTGGACCCGATGGGTCGCGTGTGGCTGAGGCCGCGAGGGGACCAGGTGCAGCCACCGCATCCCGACGGCTATCTTCGTCTTGTCTCTCGCGTCATAAAACCCAACGGACGGCTACACGCTATGCCCTCGGGGGAACGATCGGCCTCCCAAATGTTTGTCGTCGGTCCACTTCCCGACGTTTTCCGTGCACGGGCGGCTCGGCCGACTGAACCGGGCGAGGAGGATCCGGTACGGACCTCGCCTCTGCCGATACTTTAGCCGACCAAGGAGATCGCTATGACAAACAATACTTTTGATCCACATCAGCGAAAACAAGTTGGGTCGTGCGACTTGGCTCGCCGAACCGACTTCGCGTCGGTTGCGCATGGGAACGTTCGTGCGGAACTTGCAAAACACGGTGCGGCCGATTTGCACGAGTTGGCTTTCCTCGCTGAGCGTGGTTGCCTAGTTAAAGATGCAACCAAAAGGACAGACTTGCGAGAAGTTGCGTGACCCGTGATGTCCCCTGGGCAGCGGGCATCTTCCAGGTACGCTTCCGGCAACAAGTGTGAGTTGAATGGCCCATAAGTTGCAGACTAATAAATAGTTAGGCTGGTCAATCGTCGCTACCATGGGGATAAGAAGCACCCTTGGAGCTACATTGATGCGCCTTAAATCATCTCTGGCCGCCTTATCCCTCTCGCTGATTTGCCTGGTTCCCCGCGTGGCGTTGGCCGACACTCTTACCCTGACGAATGCGATCGGGGGAAGCACTGCGGGAGTGGACATTTATCCGTACGAGTTCACGCTGGCTAACCCGAGCAGCACCACGACGGATGTTTTCATGTCGTGCATCAACTTCAATCGCGAAGTCACGTTTGGCGAGACCTGGGCGGTCACCCCGCTGAATCTCTCGACCATCGATCCTTCGGCTACCTACGACCACGAGTCGGGGGCCAAACTGCTGGAGGACGCGTGGCTGTTCAACCAGTACGGCACGGCAGCCGGCACGAACTCCGAGATTCAGTTCGCGATCTGGAGCATTTTGGACCCCGCAGATATCAAAGCTTCGAACCCCAGTTACAACGGTCCCAACGCGTTCGATGCTAACGCCCGGAATCTGGTGGCGAATGCTATTGCCGAGGTGACGAGCAGTACTCCGCTGCCGGCCAGCTACTTTGCGATCGACGTCGCGTTCCTTCCCGACGCGAATGGCAGTGCGACCTGGACCGATGGTGAGCCGCAGATATTCCTGATGGACCCGCCTGTTCCCGCGCCAGCGACATCCGAGCCGGGCAGCCTATTGTTGCTGGGAACCGGACTTGGCATGATGGGCATTCTGGCGGCCGCAACCAGCAAGCGGAGGACCGAAGCCAGCACTGCACTGTGGCTGATGCGGGCTCCGGTCGATGACTCGGACGATGAAGCGGTGTGATTTAATGAAGGCTCTGGGATAAGGCGTCGTTGAAGGTGTTGAAGAAGGCGGGGCCCTCGGGGCCGCTTAGCGGTGCGTTGCGCAGGCGCAGAACATTCTGCACGGTGATCTCCTCCGCGTCGGTTGCGAGGAGTTGCATGGTTTCGGCGATGAAGGCGTCGAGCGGCATGGCGCGCGGGTCGGTGGGCGTGGGTCCCATGAGTTCGGTGGCAACCCAGGGTGGGATGATTTCGAGGACTTTGATGGCCGTGTCTTTGAGCTGGTAGCGGAGCGACTGCGTGTAGGAGTGGATGGCGGCCTTGGTGGCGCAGTAGGTCGGCGTCAGGGCGAGTGGGACGAAGGCTAACCCCGAAGAAACGTTGAGAATGGTGGCCGAAGGCTGCTTGAGGAAGTGCGGCAGCAGCGCGGCGGTGAGGCGGATGGGGCCGAGCAGATTGGTGGCGATGATGGCTTCGGAGTCGGAGATGGCGGCTTTCTTGATGTCCTCGGGCCGCATGATTCCGGCGTTGTTGAGCACGGCGTTGAGCGCGGGGAAGTCGCGGGTGAGGTCAGTGGCGGCGGCGAGGATGCTGACGTGGTCTGATGTGTCGAGCACGATGGAATGCATGCCGGGGTTAGCCGCCGTGGCGGCGTCGAGTGCAGACTGGCGGCGGCCGGCGATGATGACGGTGTTTCCGCGTTGGTGGAACTCGCGGGCGAGAGCGAGGCCGATACCCGAGCCGCCGCCGGTGATAAGGATGGTGTTGGTGGTGAGATTCATGGGGACTCCGAGTTGTGAGGTTCGCGGGACTTAAGCAGAGTAGATGCGGTTACGGTTGGATTGGATGAATGGGAGAAAAGAAGGATGCGGCGCACGTACCGACTGGGAGAGTATAGGCTTGCGCGGAGCTGGCGCTAACCTTTGGGTTCGGCGCTGGTCGATCTAAGTACGCATCCAAAATGAGGTGAGGCATTTATGCCTTCCAGAAGCCTTACCCGACGAGACCTGTTGAAGATTAGCGCGGCTGCAGGTGCGGCCAGTTTTCTCCCTGGATGCGGGCCAGGCATGGGTGGCAGTTCCGTGGATCCGGGTGTGGCCGTCTGCTCAAAGTTGACGGACATCGACCACGTTGTCATCTTCATCCAGGAGAACCGTTCGTTCGACCATTACTTCGGAAGCTATCGTGGGGTTCGTGGATTTTCGGATGCGTCCGCGGCGTTTCGGCAAGCTGATCCGGCCAACACAACGAGTTCTCCATCCGGCGCGCTGTTGCCGTTTCATCTGGATACGTTAGCGACGAACGCAGCCTGCACCAATGACATCCCTCACGACTGGATCTCGCAACATCAGAGCTGGAACGGCGGCGCGATGGATAGCTTTGTGACGTCGCGCCTGCCGAGCAGTGGCATTAATGCCGAGTTGTGCATGGGCTATTACAGCCGGGCGGATCTTCCTTTTTACTATGCCGTGGCGGATGGCTTTACCTTGTGCGACAACTACTTCTGCTCAGTCTTCGGGCCGACGGACCCGAACCGTCTCTACTCCATGGCGGCTTCGCTTGACCCGGACGGCCGGAACGGTGGCCCTGTGCTGGAGACGTTGCAAAACCGGATGGCGTTCTTCGGCAAACTTACGTATACGACGATGCCTGAGCAGCTTCAGGCGCGCGGAATCTCTTGGAAGGTATATTCGGCACCAGACCTGGGCAATCCGAACAACCTATCCCCCAACAACGTTCTCGCGTACTTCAAGAATTTTCAGGCTCCCTCGTCGCCGCTGTATCAGAACGCATTTTTGCCGGTGTTTCCGAATGACTTTCTGTCGGATGCGATGACGGGCAATCTGCCGCAGGTCTGCTGGGTGATCGCCACGGGCGCGGACTCCGAGCATCCTCCGGCGGCGCCACTATTCGGCGAGATTACTGTGTCGTCGATGATCGGCGCATTGACCTCGAATCCTGCGCAGTGGGCGAAGACGGCCATGTTCCTGACGTACGACGAGAACGGCGGCTTCTTCGATCACGTTACGCCGGTGACGGCGCCACCGGGAACCGCGGGTGAATATGTAACTGCGCCAGCAGTCCCGGACCCCACGGTGGTGGGGTCTCCGGCAATTTCCGGGCCCATCGGACTTGGGTTTCGTGTGCCAATGATTCTGATCTCGCCGTTCAGCAGAGGGGGGCTTGTCTCGTCGGGGCTGTTCGATCACACGTCCCTGCTGCGGTTTCTGGAGACGCGTTTTGGCGCCGAGGTTCCCAACCTGAGCGCATGGCGGCGCGCGGCGGTCGGAGATATGACGAGCGCATTCAACTTCAGCAAACCGGACCCGTCGGTGCCTGTTTTGCCATCGACGTTTCCGGTTGCGCAGACGAACGCCAGTTGCGCGGCGGGCCTGGCCAGCACCGCGCCGTATCCAATTCCGAACCCGCAGCCCTCGGCGACCCAGGAAGCCGGAACCGCGGTGCGGCCGAGTGGTGCGTGTTGACGCGCTATTCGACGATGCAGGCGATTGTGGTTGCAGTGTCGCTGACGCGGACGAGGATGCGCAGAGGGATAAATCCTTTTGCGCTGCCCTTGAGGTAGTAGGTTCCCGGCTTGAGGTCAGGGAATGAGAACGCACCCGCGCCATCGGTGGTTGTAGACGCCAGGCGCTTCTTGCCATCCTCGGAAAAACTGTCGATTGTCATTCCCGCGACGGGATTGCCGGTGGTTGCGGAGCCGACCCACCCGCGCAATGGAAGGCCGATGGTTCCGAGGTCCTCGACCATTTCACCGTTGATGGCGCGCTGGGTATAGCTCTCGGAACAGGCGGACTTGGCTTCTTGCGCGACTGCTGGGGTGGCGGCCACGCCAGCGCTGAGCAGCACCACAAAAAGCGAAACCCGACAATGTCTTAGCCGTTTCATCTGTGCTCTTACACCACAAACAAACGCCGCGGTGCGTGATCCCATGATACGCACGGTTGGCGGCTGAACCGCTCGGACGCCGGTCAACACTGGTGGAGTATACTCCGGGGCGAACGAAAATCATGAGCTGCGGAGTGGCTGCGACGAAGCTTGTTTCGACACCTCGTTAGTGCGTATCTTCGCGGCGAAGTCCGCAGTACTGCATCAGAACTTCCCGTCCGGCGACATCGTATCGGAAACGAAAGCGCCCGGAGCGAAGGCGATACTGCCCATCCCCTGGAGGGACGTTCTGCAACTTCTTGATGGGATATCTGTTGGTGCTATTGAGCGGATCGATGGAGAGGATGGACAGAGCTTCTTCGAAACGCCCAATGAGGTCCGGATGCCTTGGGGCCAGTTTCTTGATCAGGCGATCGAAGTGTACGGAGGTTTGAACGCGGTACGGGGACTGGGCCAAGCGGGGTCAGGCACTCTTTCTTACGGCACCCTTCTTGAGCTCAGTCAGCAACGCCGAGGCTGGGCGAGATTTTCCTGAGGCATAGTCCTTGCGACTGGCTGCGATCGTGGCCTTCACTTTCGGATTCTTGAGTTCTAGATAGTCTTCGAGTTCGTCTGCCGACATGATGCCGATGACGGGGATGCCATCCTTCTCCAGGATGAAGTATTCGTTGTTCATGTGCGCGCGGCGCGCGATCTGGCCGAGGTTGATACGGGCTTTCGTTATGGGAAGTCGATTGATCATGGTGGCATTCGAATTGATTGATATTGATTAACGTTGATCAAAGTGTACCACGCCGTATTTGTGTGCGATTTTCAAGGGGCGCGGTGGTAATCTGGCGGTATGGAGATCAAGCTCAGTCCGGAGCTTGCGGCGGTGGTGGAGCAGGATGTTGCCGCGGGGCGGTTCGCCAGCGCGGAGGAGTATATTGCCGCGGCTGTGGAACTGCTGCATGAGCGGGCGCAAGGATGGAATGGCGAGACGCTCGAGGAGTTCAACGCGAAGCTGGAAGAGTCGATCGCCCAGGCTGAACGGGGGAACGTAGCGGATGAGGAGCAGGTTCGGCGTGAGATGCGCGAAATGAAGGCCGAGTGGGCGAAGACTCATTCCACAGCAAGCTCGCATTGAGTTCCTATATTCTGACGGCCATTGCGCGACGCGATCTAAAGACAATCTGGCGGTACATCGGTGACGACAGCTTGCGTCATGCCGATCTTGTAGAGGATGCAGTTCTAGCCACCTGCCGCTCGGCGGCCGCTATACCTGGCTTGGGACACCGCAGACATGGCGTTCGCAATCCTGACATTCTTTTTCTAGGTAGACGGCTATGAGCGATATTCCATCGCGTATTTGGCGAATTCCCAACCGTTAAGTGTCTTGCGAGTTGTGCATGGGGCGCGGGATGTGCCGCGGTTGTTTCGGTAGCGAGGAACGACACAGTCTCTATTTGTTCACTCGGTCTGGATGTTCGGCCATGTATTTGACGCGGGCGGCTTCGATCTGCGGCTTATAGATTTGGTAGACCCTTCCAATGACGTTGAGGGTGTTGGCGAGCGTCAGTTTGTCCGTATCGTCTTTCATCGCGTGCTGGGCGACGGCTAGCTTGTAGGAGGCCGGAGAGACTTTGAAGAGAGTGGCTCCCACCACGTGATAGGTATTGAGCACTTCCTGCATCAGGTCTCTCGATATCCCGTGCTGATACAGGGTGACGAATATTGGCATCAGGTCCGTCTTCCCCATTTCGGCCTTGATGTCGGTCCAGAACGACTCCGGCCAATAAGGCGCGCCGATGGAGCGGTTCTTGTCGACAGCCGCGATCCAGCGGGCCCGGTAAGAATCCAGGTCGCCGCTGAGGCGGAGATATTCGCGAATCTGATCTACGGTTGCAGGATCCTTCATCGGAGCGAGCGTCACCGAGGCATTGGGCGATGTAGGCGAGACGGAGACGATGGTCGTGGATCGCTGGCTTTGGGCGAGGGCACCCTGGAGGTAGCATGCGATCGCGAAAACCACCAGAGGATTCCGCATTGCTCGGCGCATGATTTCGTCTCCTGAGAAAGCTTATACCTGCTTCGGATAGCCGGTGCGACTTGCGTGGAGGCGCGGACGTATACTCCGTGTCGAAGAAATAAACGTTTACTTGGAGTGGTTGCTATGAAGCTTGCGTTGAAGTGTGCCCTCGTCTCTTTGTTGGTTCCAACGTCGATGACTGCGGTGCTGGGGGCGCAGGAACAGAAGCGGCCGTGGCAAGAGGTTACGGTGCCTTCGACGCGGGAGGTGGCGGCGAACTTCAAGGCGCCGCCGCGGGAGTATGGGGCGATTCAGCCGTTTCAGAGCTGGAATGGCGCGAACGCGGGGCAGAGAGTGCCGGGCATTCCGTATGACGCGGCGGAGGTGCGCGCGCGGATTGTGCGCGATCTCGACCGGCTATCGGCGAATGGCATCTTCATCATCAACCTGTCGCCGGGACGCAGGGCTCCGGGCGAGGGGAAATATCTTTCGCAAGAGCACATGGACCAGGTGAAGTTCACCGTGGGCGAGTTGGCGAAGCGCAACATGCGGATGTGGATTCAGGATGAGAGCGACTACCCGAGTGGGTTTGCGGGCGGCTATATTAGCGAGCGTTATCCGCAGTTGGGGATGCAGGACATCGTGTCGGACATTACGGTGCATGTGGCGCCGGGGCAGACGCTGACCATGCCGGTGCCTCCGGATACGCTGGCGATCTGGGCGACGGAGACGGACGCGAATCAGCAGATCGAGAAGGTGATTCCGATCCCCGTGCCGGCGGATATGCAGTTGAAGTACCAGGCACCGAACGAGGGCACCACGCCGAATGAGCCGCGCCATAGCTGGCAGGTGCAGTTTATGCGGCACATCTATCTGAGTTCGCCGACGCGGAACTTCAATCGCGCAGATGGGACGCGGGCGAAGGATGCGACGTACTCGATCATCGACTATCTCGATCTGAAGGCCACGGACGCGTTTCTTCAGACGGTGCATGAGACGTACTTCGGCGCGGTGGGCGACCAGTTCGGAAAAATCGTGCTGGGTTTCTTTGGCGATGAGCCGGATTATTCGAGCGGGATTCCGTGGACGCCGAAGCTGCTGGAGACGTTCAAGGCGCAGAAGGGATACGACCTGGCGCCGTATATTCCTTCATGGTTCGATCACAAGCCGATCGAGAAGTCGGACCTGGCGCGTGCGGATTATTACGATGTTTGGAGTGGGATCTTCAAGGACTCGTTCTTTGGCGAGCAGGCGAACTGGGCGAAGGCGCACAACGTGGAGTACCTGGTCCACCTGAACCACGAAGAGACGATGATGGCGCTGGAGCGGAGTGAAGGCGACTACTTCCGCGACAACCGCTACGTTGAAGTTCCGGGGATCGACAACCTGAGCCAGTTGATTCCTAGCCTGGTGCATACGCCCGACGGGACCTGGAACATCAACAACAATTTTCCTAAGCTGGCTTCGTCGGCTGCGCATTTGTTTGGCAAGCCGAAGGTGTGGGCGGAAGAGGGTGGCGGCGTTGGCATCGACGGCAAGTATCAGATCGACTTCCAAATGGTGCGTGGAGTGAATGCGCTGGAGATTCGCGTGCCAGTGCTGCGAGGGAACTTCGCGGCTTCGTCGAACGATCCGAGCACCCCGCCTCCCGCGATTGCGCCCGAGGCCGCGATGATTGCTTGGTATACGAATCGCGGTGGCTATTTGATGGCGATTGGGCGGCCCGCGGCGCAGGTTGCGCTGTACCATCCGGGCAGCAGTATATGGATGGGCGGCGATGCAGCGACGGAGGCCGACCGCAGTACGACCAAGCTGGGTTGGCAGTTGTTCGAGCACCAGGTGGATTGGGATTACTTCGATGAGCAGTCGCTGAGTTCGGTGGCGACTCTGGAGAATGGCGGCTTCAAGAATCTGAGTGGGCAGGTTTATAAGGCGATCGTGCTGCCGTCGATGACGGTGATTACGCGCACGGCCCTGGCGCGACTGCAGGCGTTTGCGAAGCAGGGCGGCAAGGTAATCTTCGTCGGCAAGACGCCGAGTTTGATTCTGGACAAGACGTTTATGGATGCGAAGGAGAAGCCGGACCTGAGCTTCGCAACATTGGTTGAGGCGTCGGGAGACATTACGCCGGCGGTGCTTGCGGCTCTGCCCAAGCCGGATGTGAAGCTGGATGCGGAGTTTGCGCGGCTGACGTATACGCATCGCAAATGGACCGACGGCGACATGTACTTCTTCTTCAACGAGAGCAATAAAGCGGAGTCGCGCGTGGCGACGATCGCGGGGCACGGGACTGCGCAGTCGTGGGACCTGGGGACCGGCGAGATTCATGCGATGGCGGCGGCGACGGTGGATGCGGATGGCGTGAAGATTCCGCTGGTGCTGGGGCCGTACGAGGCGAAGGTGGTGGTAGTTGGGCCGCTGCCGGCGGGAGTTGCGGCCGCGGAGCCTTCGTTTGCGACGGCGGGCGATACAGTTGCCGAGTTAGATGGCGACTGGGCCGTCTCGCTGAATGGGAAGGATACGACGACCGCGCTGAAACCCTGGGAGGAGTTGGGGGCTGCGGGATTTACGGGGCCGGCGACTTATCATCGGCAGTTCACGGCGACCGCTGCGCCTAAGGGGAAGCGGGTGTATCTCGAGATCGGCGATGTGCATGACTACGCGAAGGTGACGCTGAATGGGAAGGAGTTAGGCGTGCGGGCTTGGGGGCCGTATCGGTGGGATGTGACAGGGGCGTTGAAGACGGGGGCTAATGATCTGCAGGTTGAGGTGGATGCGACTCCTGCTGGGAGGGGTGGGCCGGGCGGTGCGCCTCCTGCGGCTGCGGCTCCGGCTGCTCCGGCGGCGGGTGGGGCAGGTGCGCGGCGGAGACAGAGCGCCGGTGGAGCGGGCGCGGCAGCGGCTCCAACGGGCAGAGGAGGTCGCGGCGCGGCGGGGGTGCCTACGACTTCAGGGTTGCTGGGACCGGTGCGGGTGGTGGTTCGGTAAACGGGGTCTGAGCCTCCTTTTGCAATAGGTCTGTCCCGCTCTCCATAACAAATGTTCTCAGGCACAGACTCGCCTGCGGCGGAAAGCGACCAGGCCTGCCAAACCTGTGCCTAGCAGCAGCAGTGAACCTGGCTCTGGCGTGGCAGTATTCATCGAGTCTTCGAGGAACATTCCGGTATCGCTGTCGGCACTCCAGGTGAAGTCCGCCAACGGCAGGGATTGGTCGACCGACAACGTGTCGGTGATGGGATCGTAGGTCGAAGTGTAACCGTCTATAGAGAAGTCCGCGTTAAACAACTCGGACAGATCCGTCAGCACTTGGGCGTCGTCCATGCCCGACGTGGGCGCGAACGCCGCAATGTAGTCGAACGGGGTGGACGTGGTTTCGTCGATGAACCCAAAGCCTATCATCGAGGGATCGCCCGACGCGTCCAGGCCGGTGGTAAGTCCTGCGGTGGCTCCCAAACCGCCGAAGGTGGCCTGCGCCATGCCGCTGCTACCCATACTGCCGGTGCTTCCGGGCGTCGTTCCGGGGATAAAGTTGCCCTTGCCATTGCCGTTTTCTCCGGTGACCGTGTTGCCTGCGGTACGGTAAACCCCGTTGCCAAGCGTACCCGGCTTTGGACCGCCAGAGGGGATCAGCTTCTGGGTCACTCCGTTGACCGTCAAGGTGGAGAATTCCGCCGGGGCGAGTACGGGCACCTGGACAAAGACTCCGGTGGGTCTGCCCAAGCGGTCGAGTAATTGCTGCGGCATGGTTTTGCCGGTCGGATACATACCGCCCGGCTCGGTCATGGCGTTGGCGGTTGCCGTGATCGTGTTGTAAGTGGTCATGATCTGGCCACCTTTGCCATCGGGTGTGGTGATCGTGACCGGCTTGATCGGGATCGCGGCCTTATTGATGGCTGCGATGATAGCGGCCTGCTTAGCGGCGGAAGCAGCGTTGACCTGAGCGACGGTTGGGCCGCCCGGATTCTTCAAGCCGGCGGTGACCGGAATATTGGGCACCTTAATATCGGTGCTCGTATTCGTGCCCGTCGGGTCGGTGTAGTAGATGGTGAGACTGTAGTTCAGCGGCGGGCTGCTGCCGGGTACGGGCGAAGCACCGGTTGGCATGCCGGCTACCATAGGTTGAGCCCCCTGCTGGGGTGTTGGGTCACCCACGACCGCCAGAAGTTGTTGACCAGAGAAGAAAACGCACACGCAGAAAAGGACAGCAATCACCCGAATTCGCATTTTGTCCTCCTTTAAATTCACTTTGGGTCGCGACCTCTCTCGGTCGCGCCGAAACGGGCCCGTAGAGCTGCTGCCATAGTTACTGCGAATGATCTTCGGATTCCTGGGACGGCCTCCCCTGGCTGCGCTCCCACGGAATTCCTGGTTTGCCCCCAAGAGGCAAGAAAGTTAACTCGCCCCAGGCTGTTTGTCAAGGAGACGATGAACAAACCATTGGGACAGTTCCCAGTTCTGTCGTGTGGATCAGCCGCGAACTTCCGTAGAATGGGTGAGGCTGCATTGGCGGTCTAAGAACGGAAGAATGGGAAACGCAAACTTATGATGAGCGAAGTTCTGGCGATACAGTTGGAGTCGGCGGCGAAAGCGGCTGGGTTGGTGGTGGTGGCGAGTGAAGCGGGTGAGAAGTATTCGGGCGGCGCGACGACGAAGTTTACGCTGGCGCTTGCGGCCGATGCGACGAAGACGATGCTGCTGGAGTTGAGCGAGGCGTTCGAACTGGGGCGGCCCGACCTGAAGGACGGCGTGAAGGAGTACCTGGCGGAGTCGGCGAAGCGGCTGAAGAATCCGCGGCCGGATTGCTATGTGACGCTGCATGGGATTCCACTGAGTTTTGGCAAGTTCGGGTGGCCGTTCCATGAGTCGACTTCGGGGGCGGACACGTCGCTGGTGCATGGCGAGGTGCGGCTGGAGGACGGCGGCGAGAGCCTGCTGCATGCAAAGATCGCGGCGTCGATGACGGTGACCTTCCGCGACGTTGTGCCGGCGCCGGAGCAGCCGTTCGCCGAGGGCTTTATTTACAACGCGGTGCGCAAGACCATGGACCAAAGTCAACTGGAGTTGGTGAAGAGCGGAAATCGGCAGCCGGTACCTTTGACGACGCGGTATTACAGCTCGAAGCAGAAGAAGTTCGTCTTCAACGACACGTCGGCGGAGCAGCGCAAGGAATTCATGGCCTGCAAGCTCTACTGGCTGTCCGGGGTGCTGGGCGGGGGCGGGACGGTGTGGCTGCTGGATCCGCGTGACGCACAGTATATGGACACGACGGTGGAGGAGCTGCGCGGGACAGTGGGGACGCTGATGGCAGAGGGTTTGCTACGGCTGTCCCCGGACGGAGAGTACGCTGCGGCGACGTCAAAGCTGATGGAGCGCAGTGACTCGTATAGTGCACAGTTGGCCCGGACGCTGGAGTCGATCAAGCCGGCGTTCAACGAGGAAATGCGCAGTGGTTTGACGAATATGTAGCTGATTCGGTGGGAGGATGACATCGGGCAAAACGCGGTGACAGCAGACACATTCAAGTGCAATAGCGCGGGAGTATGCTCCTCTTAACTTTGAGTTTTCAGAGTTTTGAGGAGATTATGAGCAAGCTAAGTCGTTTTGCAACACCACTGATCGCATTGGCGATTATGAGCAGCGTTCCTTTTATGACGTTGGCCCAGACTGCCCCAGCAGCTAGCCCAACACAGAACAGTTCGGTTCAGGACTGGAACACCCCTCCCGCCGGGACGGAGCAGGCGCAGCAAGGTTACCGCGACGGTATCATGGGAGCGAAGTTGGACAAGCTTTCGAATCGCAAGATTGGCGCGAAAACGTCGCATCAGTACCTCCACCCGCCAGTGAAGTCGAACGTGCAGGCGGATTATCGTGCGGCGTTCATCGCCGGCTATGAAGCTGCGGTAAAGAATGGCGCGTCTTACCCTACCAGCTAAGCCACTTCCGGCGACAGGTAGCAGCAGAAGCGATTGAGGGGCCCCGAGTGGGGCTCTTTTCGCTGCCCGGAATCAAGGATCTAACTCGGGTGAAGGCTCTTTGTGAACGCCAGGTTCAGCTAGCAATTTGGCGAATATGTAACAGAAAAGTTGCAAATTCGACGGCATTCAAATGGTTACAAATTGGTTATATGTAACAAAAAGTGATTAATGTCACATACAGTCTTGCCAAATGCAACTAAGTTAGTGTAAGTTTCGTCTGACTTACGGGCGGACGATGACCCGTAAGGCAATTTTAGAGGACACCATGAGCAAGTTAACCCGTTTCGCAACACCACTGATCGCAGTGGCGATTATGAGCAGCGTACCTTTTATGACGCTGGCCCAGAATTCCCAGGCAGGGAATCAAACATCAAACAACGCAACCCAGGACTGGAACACTCCACCTGCGGGAACCGAGCAGGCGCAGCAGGGCTTCCGTGACGGTATCGAGGCAGCGAAGCTGGATACGCTGGCGAAGCGCAGGATCGAAGCCAAGACGTCTCACCTGTACCTGCATCCTCCAGTCAAGGGCAAGGACGCAACCGACGCATACCGCTCGGCCTTCGAGTCCGGCTACCAGGCCGCACTGAAGCATCAGTCGGCTTCCTAAGGCTGCCTCCGGGCGCTGGTGGGTCGATTTGTAACACCGAGAACGAAGAGAGGGGTCCCAGCGCGGGACCCCTTTCGCTGCTCTGAAAAGACACCTTTTCCGCAGCCAACTTTGTCTCGCGTGTACATTGTGCGCACATCTGCGTATACTCATTGTGAGGACAAGGGAGGATGCGCGAGATGGGTGCCACAGTCACCGAATCGAACAAGTTGCGGGCCGACAATATTAATCTTCGGGTCAGCCGAAACCAGAAGGCGCTGATCGATCGGGCGGCGGATGCGCTCGGGCGGAATCGCTCTGATTTCATGCTGGAAGCGGCATGTCGGGAAGCGGAGTCCGTTTTGCTCGGAAGGCGCTATTTCAATCTCGCCGAAGATGAGTATCGCCGGTTCACCGCCGCGCTGGATAAGCCACCCGCCAGCAACCCCCGCCTGGCTCGACTGCTGAGAACGAAGGCGCCGTGGGACAAGTAGGCAGCGCAGGCGACAGAATATCTGCTCCGGAAAAACTGAACCCCGATCATGATCTCTCGCGTTTTGAATGCGGGGAGCCGGTGCTCGATGAATGGCTCAAGCAGCGGGCGCTTCAGAATGAGGAAAACGGCGGCTCCCGCACCTACGTCGTCTGTTCCGGATCGCAGATGGTTGGCTACTATGCGCTGGCCTCGGGTGCCGTGGCCCATGCGAGCGCGCCTGGCCGGATCAAACGCAACATGCCGAACCCCGTGCCCGTGATGGTGATCGGACGGCTTGCCATTGATGCCAGGGTTCAGGGACGCGGCGTTGGGCCGGCCCTTCTGCGGGATGCGGTGCTGCGAACCGTGCAGGCCGCCGAGATTGTCGGAGTTCGGGCGATCCTGGTGCATGCAATTTCAGAGCGCGCGAAGCAATTTTATGAGAAATGCGGCTTCGTTTCGTCGCCCGTTGATCCAATGACCCTCATGATCACCGTAGCGGAAGCAGTGAAGGTGCTCGCAGAGTAGGCCACGCGGTTCTCTGCCCGCGTGATGCGTACAAGCTGGCTCTATCGGCTATCGTGGTACTGGCCCGATGTTGTAGATTCAGCCGCTGAGGGATCGAGAATGGTGGGTAAAGGGATAGTGGTGATCGCGCTGGGCGTGGCGCTGGGGTCGGGCGCGGCGGCAGCGCAGGATGTGGAGCAGTTGCCGGGAGCGACGCATGTGGTGCGGGTGCCCGAGGTTCCAGTGCCTGGGTTGGTGAAGCGGGACGCGGATACGGTGGCGCTGACGCTGGCACACGCGGGCGTCAGCGGCCCGGAGTTGCTGGTGCGTGATTTCGACTTTAACGGCGATCCGGTGACGACGGACAAGATTCATCTGCGGCAGGTTGCGCCGGGCGTGGTGGAGATTACCAGCGTGGCGTGGGAGGTGGGGTACTGGCGCTTCCGGGTGCGCGATGCGGCGAGCTACTTTGGGCTGGGCGAACGCTTCGACGCGCTGGATCATGCGCATACGGTGCTGAAGAACCTGTCGGTAGACAACGAAGGTGTGAAGGGCACGTCGACCTATAAGCCGATTCCCTTCTTCATGAGCACGACGGGATATGGGCTGTGGCTGGACACGACGGGCGAGGCGACGTTCGACCTGAACGCGACGGACAAGAGCGAGATTGTGGTGGATGTGGCGGCGGCGAAGCTGCGGATCGTGCTGTTTACGGAGCCGGAGTTTCCCGCGATTCTGGAGAAGTTCACGGCACAGGCGGGGCGCGCGATCGTGCCACCGTACTGGGCGTTTGCGCCGTGGAAGGCCAGGGACTATCACCAGAACGAGGCGCAGGTGTTGGAGGATGTGGACAGGACCCGCGAGCTGGGGTTGCCGGCGAGCGTGATCCTGATCGACTCGCCGTGGTCGACGGCCTATAACGATTACAAATTCAATCCGAAGCAGTTCGACGATGCGCCGGGGATGGTGAAGCACATTCACGACGAGGGCTACAAGCTGGTGCTGTGGCATACGCCGTGGATCAATTCCAAGTCCGATCCGCCGAAGGAGGTTGGGTTCGCAGGGAAGATTGCGCCGCTGTCGGAGAACTATCAGTTTGCCGCGGACCAGAATCTATTTGTGAAGAATGCGAACGGCAGCCCATACGTGGGGCGCTGGTGGAAGGGCGAGGGTTCGCTGATCGACTTTACCTATCCGAAGGCGAAGGAGTGGTGGCAGGATCAGGTGCGGCAGGCGATTGCGGCCGGCGCGGATGGCTTCAAGGACGATGATGGCGAAGGGAATTTCTTTGGCGATGTGAAGTTCGCCGATGGCACCGACGCACGCGTGATGCGGAACCGCTACTCGGTGCTCTACAACAACGCGGTGGAGGAACTGATCCAGAAAGATCTGAAGGGAAACGGCGTGTTGTTGGCACGCAGTGTGACGGTGGGTGCGAATGGAATCGGGTTCCTGTGGGGCGGGGATAATGAGGCGAGCTTTTCTCCGCTGAACGGGCTGCCGACCGTGGTGACGGCGGGACTGGGCGCGGGGATGAGCGGAATGCCGCTGTGGACAGCGGATCTGGGCGGATACCTGGGCGTGGCGGACACTCCGAACGCGCGCGTGCTGGAGCGGTGGACGGAGTATGCGGCGTTTTCACCGCTGATGGAAGTGATGTCGTCGAAGAATATCGGGCCCTGGGACTTTGACGCGAACAACAAAAGCGGGGACAAGAACGGGCCGGAGGGAAGCCACGAGGCGCTGGATATTTATCGCAAGTATGCGGTGCTGCACATGAGCTTGTTTCCGTATCGCTACGCGGCGGCGCAAGATGCGGCGAAGACGGGGATGCCGATGATGCGCGCGCTGGTGCTGAACTATCAGGACGATGCGCGGGCACGGACGGCGAAGGATGAGTATCTATTCGGGCCGGATTTTCTGGTGGCGCCGGTGATCGACGAGGGGACGCAGCGGCCGGTGTATCTGCCGCCGGGCGAGTGGGTAGATTACTGGACGGGGAAACAGGTTTCTGGCGGCAAGGTGGTGGTGGCGGATGCTCCGGCGGATACGATTCCGTTGTGGGCGCGCGCGGGAGCGGTGCTGCCGAAGATTCCCGAGGACGTGATGACGCTGGTGCCGCAGAAGGAGAGCGGGAATTCGACGGTGAAGTCGCTGGATGATCGACGCATCTATGAGGTGGTTGGCGGCGGCGCGGGAGAGACGACGCTGACGGATTTCGAGGGGCGCGCGGTGACTCGCACGGCGAATTCGCTGAAGGTCACGGGCGAGGCGGCGCACATGACGGTGCGCTGGAGGTTCGGCTCGGTGGCCAACGCGACTGTGAATGGGGTTGCCGCCACGATCGAGACTGGGGCGGATGGGCCGTTTGTGGCGTTCGATCATGCGGCGGAAAGTGTGGTGGAGTGGAAGAACGGTGTGCTGGAGACGCCGGTCGTCGCGCCTGCGCCGGAGCCCACACCCACGCCGCCCGCGAAGACTACACATCGTCGCCGGCGCAAGAGAAAGTCTTGAGTTTCTGCGTCAGAGTTCGAGCCAGTGCGGACTGTATGGCCGCGAGAGTGGCGCGCCTGGACAGTCATGGAGTTTCTCGGCCTTGGCGAGTTCTGCTTCGGGCAGACTTCGACCGACGGTCTGAAAACACGTAGGACAAATGGAGTCATATGTCCCATCTTTATTGAGACGATGCGGCCACGTGCAATCCAGAAGAGGCAACATAGTTGGACCTACCTATGGTGCAGTTGCTTGGGGAAGAGTCCATACGTTAATCCCCAAGTTTTCGCTGTGTCAGTCGGCTAATCGACATTTCGCAAATAAAAATTAACGCAGGCGCGTTCAATGGGGAATGCGGCTGTTTCGGCGGCAGGCATTTGACAAGCGACAGGCCTGCGGGTTACTTTGCAGTACAAAGTGGATTTGCCTATGAATGATCTCAACAGGGCCCTTGGCGACATCAGCAGCATCCGCAGGCAGATGGCCCGCAGTACGGAGTTCCATGGCTACGGCCCGGCAACGCTCGCCAGCACCGGCTTTTTCGCGGTTGCGGCTGCCGGGGCGCAGGCGCTGTGGCTGCCGGATCCGGCGCAACACATTATGGCGTACCTGGGCATCTGGATAGGGACCGCGATGCTGTCCGCCGTCTTGATTGGGACGCAGATGCATACGCGCACGCGGCGCATTCATTCGGGGATGGCGGATGAGATGATTCGCATGGCCGTGGAGCAATTTCTGCCGTCTGCGGGCGCGGGCGTGCTGGTGACCCTGGTGCTGATGCAATACGTTCCGGCCGCGCTGTGGATGCTTCCGGGAATGTGGCAGATTGTGTTCAGCCTGGGCGTGTTCGCGTCGTGCCGCTTTCTGCCGCGAGCGATTGCCGCGGCGGGCGCTTGGTATTTGCTGACCGGACTATTCTGCATCTCGCTGGGAGATAGCCGCGCGCTGTCGCCGTGGACCATGGGGATTCCATACGGCGCAGGACAGTTACTCGTCGCGGGAATTCTGCTGTTCAGTGCGAAGGAGGGCAGCGATGACCTCTAAGGCTGCCGGCAAAGAAGGACGCTTCGCGTATGAAGGCCTGGATCGCGTGATTCACGAGCGCGCGCGGCTGAGTGTGCTGACGTCCTTGATCACGAATCACAAGGGATTGACGTTTGGCGAACTCAAAGAGCTATGCGCGCTGACAGATGGAAATTTGAGCCGGCATTTGAGCGTGCTGGAGAAAGCGAAGCTGGTCGAGATTGCGAAGGGACATGAACGCAATCGTCCGCAGACGATTTGCCGCATCACTCAATCAGGCCGCAAACGCTATCTCGAATATCTTTCCACGCTGGAGCAGGTGGTTCGCGATGCAGCGAAGGGAGCCAAAGAAGAGCCTGCACCTGGACTTGTGCGTGGATTGGCGCCGTTGCGGGCGTAGATATTTTTTTGCCGTATTACTTTGCAGTGCAAAGTTACTTTCAAAATGGAGGAATTCAAGTGAACGACACTTCGCTGTTTCAATCGAACTTTCCCAACAGGAACAAGTCTCGATCCATGGGCGTGAAACTCATCGTCGTCTGCACGCTGGCTCTGCTGATGACGATCCCGGCATTATTTGTTAGCGGGCTGGTCGACGACAGGACCGAGAGAGCCGGTGAAGTTGTTCGGGAGATCAGCGGGCATGAGGGCGGCCAGCAGACTTTTCTGGGGCCAACCATCGCTGTCCCCTACTCCATTCCTCCACAGACGCCGACGGATCATACGCGCGGCGGTATTTATCTTGTGTTTCCTGCGCAGGCTTCGGCGGTTGTGAAGACCACGACGGAAGAGCGGCGGCGATCGCTGTTCAAGGTGCCGGTGTATCAAGCGGATTTGAAGTTCGATGCAAAGTTCGATTTGACGGGAGTGCCCGCCGCGCTGCCAGGCGCCGTACTCGACTGGAGCCGTGCCGAGATTGTGGTGGGTGTGAGCGACGCTCGCGGAGCGCTCGCTGATGCGACGCTGACGGCGGACGGTAAGACGTCGACGCTGGTTCCGGCGGCGATTGGTCCCGACATCGCAATCGGCGGAGATCAGAATAATCACGTCAAGGTGACACTGTTCGGCACGAACGTGGGCAGCATGGCGAAGGCAGGTGCGCAGTTTAGTGTCACTTCCGCTTTGAAATTTTCCGGCGCTCAGCGGATCGCCGTGCTCGCGTATGGCAAGACGACTCACCTGGCGGTGCAGGGCGATTGGCGCAGCCCTGGATTTGATGGCGGATTTCTGCCTACCAGCCGGACCATTTACAACAATGGATTTGCGGCGGAGTGGCAAGTGCCCTTCATCGCGCGCGGCGTGCGTGCGGAAGGGCAGAGCGACTCCATCACTGGGCTCGACGCAACAGCGCTGGGCGTTTCGTTTGTCGAAGTAGCGGACCCGTATCAATCCGTCAATCGATCACTGAAATATGCGCTGCTGTTTATTGGACTCATCTTCATTTCCTACTTCGTGTTCGAGGTTTCGACCGGCAAGCGCGTTCATCCCGCACAATATGTTCTGGTGGGTGTCGCGCAGATCATCTTCTATTTGCTCCTACTGTCACTGGCAGAACGAGTCGGATTCGATTGGGGTTTCCTAGTGGCGGGTGGTGCTACGGTGACACTGCTTTCGGCGAATACCGGATGGATCTTCGCCAGCCGCGTGCAGGGATGGAAGGCGTCGGCGATCTTTGCGTCGCTGTACACGCTGATCTACATGCTGCTGCGGCTCGAAGACAACGCGCTGCTGGTCGGCGCGATTGCCAGCTTCATGGCGATAGCAATTGCGATGTACTTTACGCGTGGAATCGATTGGTATAGCTCGCTGCCAGTAAGCGGCGGCGGGCCACCACCACCTCCGATTCCGACGAGCGCGGCGACTCTATGATTGCTCCGGGGGCGCGCCCGCTCAAAGTGAAATTCATTCTGCCAGCCCTCACGGAGGCAACCGATCCGTATTGGCGACCGATCAAGTATTCGCTGTTTCCTCCGCTGGGGCTGGCCACGCTCGCCGCATATTTATCTCCTGACGATCATGCGGTGATCGTGGACGAACACGTGGAACCGCTCACACTCGACGATGCGCCGGAACTGGTGGTAATTCAGGTCTACATCACGAACGCTCATCGGGCATATCGGATTGCCGACCATTATCGCGGCCAGGGGGCGTTTGTCTGTCTCGGCGGGCTGCATGTCACGTCGCTTCCTGGCGAGGCGGCGGCGCATGCGGACGCCATCTTTCTCGGACCTGGTGAACAGACCTTCCCGAAGTTCCTGCAAGATTTTCGCGCCGGAACGCCGGAGCGGATCTATACCTCTGCGGCGGGCCGCACGCTGGAGCGGGTTCCACCGATTCGGCGCGACCTCATCCGTCGGCGGTTCTACCTGGTGCCGAATTCCATCGTGGTGACGCGCGGATGTCCGCAGCACTGCGACTTCTGCTACAAAGACGCCTTCTTTCAAGGCGGGCGAGGTTTCTATACGCAGCGAGTTGACGACGCGCTGGCCGAGATCGATCGGCTACCTGGACGCCATCTCTATTTCCTCGACGATCATCTGCTTGGCGACAGACGTTTTGCCGAGTCGCTGTTCGACGGAATGAAAGGCATGAGGCGGTTGTTTCAGGGTGCGACAACAGTGGACTCCATCCTGCGCGGCGACCTCATCGAACGGGCCGCGGAGGCGGGCCTTCGGAGCATCTTTGTCGGATTCGAGACACTAACGCCGGAGAACCTGAGGCGAAGCAACAAGCGGCAGAATCTAGGGCGCGACTACAAAGCGGTTGCAGATCGCCTGCATTCGTTGGGCATCATGATCAATGGAAGTTTTGTCTTCGGCATGGACGATGATGGGGACGACGTCTTCCGGCGCACCGTGGATTGGGCCATCGAACACGGCATCACTACGGCGACCTTCCACATTCAAACGCCGTATCCCGGAACTAAGTTGCATGCACGCATGGTTAGCGAAGGGCGGATGTTGACACGGGATTGGAGACTCTACGACACGAGACATGTCGTCTATCGTCCGACAAGGCTGATGCCCGAGGCGCTGAAAGCAGGATACGACTGGGCGTACCGCGAGTTTTATCGCTGGGGTTCGATCGCGCATGCATCGCTGCACCACGGCACGCTGAAACATCAGGCCAAGCATTTCTTCTATGCCGCAGGATGGAAGAAGTTCGAGCCGCTATGGGATCTGCTGATCCGCGCTCGGCAACTCACGCGGGTGACGCCGCTGCTGGAGGCGGTGCTATCGCGAGTGACTGGCGCTGGTTCAACTCCGGACATCGCGGTCAGTCCTGAGAGTGCACCGGTTCCATTGACCGAGATTACGATGTGAGCTGCGACTGGAATTCAACGAGAAGCCCCAGATCGCAGGAGAGATGTGGGGCCTTTGTTGTGCCCGGATCGCGCAGAGTTGACCCGGGAGAGTGAAAGAGGGACTATGGTCAACTGGGCCGTGAACCAGGTGTTGGAAAGAGAGGAATGTATGTCGATCAAATTAGTCATCAGCGCAGGGGCCGTGCTTCTGGTTCTCGGAGCCGTTCCTGTTGCCTACGGGCAGCACGATCAACAGGGGGACCAGCGTCAGGGACAGCAGCATGATTCGCAACAACCTCAGCACCAGGCCAACCCGCAACCGGCGCCGCGGCAGGCTCAGCCGCCAGCGCAGAGGCAGGTACCACGGCCCACACCTCAACCGGCAGCGCAGCCAGCACCGCAACATTCGCAGACGACGAGTCGACCGGCGCCGGCTTCGCAGCGAACGCAACCATCCTACGGCGGGGTCTACCATGGCGGCGTCAAGGCCACCGAGCCGACAAATGGCGGCGTTCACCCTAGCGGCGTGCCACAGCAACAGGGACAGGTACGCAGCGGGTTTCTGCAGTCTCGTGCCGGCTCGTGGAATACCGATCACCGCACCTGGCAGCAGCGCGGCGGCTACTCCGGTTACCGGGTGCCGGACGACCGCTTCAGGCTCTACTTCGGCACTGGCCACTTCTTCCACATCGGCGGTCTTCCACTGTTGTTTGTCGGTGGTTATCCGCGCTTTCAGTACGACGGCTACTGGGTTACGCTGATGGACCCCTGGCCGGAGACATGGCCTCCGCTTTGGTACGAGGCCGACAACGTATATATCGATTGGGGCGGCGACGGGTACTACTTATACGACAACAACTACCCCGGCATCGGAATCGCTGTGACGATCTCGTTCTAACTGGGGAGCGGGAGACACAAAGGGTTCGTGCGTCAAGAAAATGCCCCACATCGCAAAGGCGAGATGTGGGGCACTCTGTGTTGGTTAGTCTGGTAGCCGACGAAGGGGACAGCTTTGGTATTGTTTATATGCAAGAGTTTGCACATAAAGTATCGCGGAGTCTTCACCCAATCGAGTGCGAGACGCTCATATTGTTATTTGTTTTGTTGATGATACGTAACTGTTGCAGGATGGCAGCAATTGGCTGCTAGATTGCACATAGGGGGTCAGATGCAATCTCCACACAAAAATAATTATAGGGAGTTCTGACATGAAGAGCGGCGCAACGGTAGTCGGGCGCAACATCGCGAAGCATACGGGCCAAGTAGCTAGCTGTCTCCTGGTTCTGGGTATGTTTGGGGCTGGTCAATGCTTTGCGGACACATTCACTTTCTATCCCAGCCCTGGGGTGGACACAACTTTGGGCACCTCGCAGCAATACAACTCAGGGGCGAACAGCATTACGCTCTATGGCTTCGAGTGCGACAGTAGTCGGTCGGGAGACGACACTGCGTGCCTGAGCGGGACTTCGCTCGCCAGCCACGTGAATGTCGACAGCGCCGATCTCCACGCGAAGAACGACGGAACGAATGAGCTTGGAGTCGGTATCGCCCACGATCCCCTGGGAGACAATGAAATCTCCAATGAGACGTTCATCGATCTGGACATGACCCACCTCGGCGCGACCAGCGGCCAACTCTTTATCTCCAGTCTCCAGGAGGGGGAGAGCTTCTTCTTCTGCTATGGCAATAGCAACACGGGCTGGAACTCCAACAGTTGCTCGGCGGAGTTCACCGGCACCAGTGGGAACAACGTCGCAGAGAGCTTCAACATGGGCGCGTACCACGACATCAGCATCATCGCGGACAACCAGGACATCCTGGTCAGCTCGGTGGTGACGAACGCGTCGCACACTCCGGAACCCGGATCGCTGGCCCTCCTGGGGACGGGGCTCCTGAGTCTGGTTGGAGTGATGAAACGCCGCATGCTGGCCGCAAGCTGATCGCGTTGCCAGAACCTGTTGAGTTGCAGTTTGTAAGACAGAAATGGCCAGCCCCGTTGAGGCTGGCCATTGCTGTAACTGCGGATAGCCGAAAACGTAACTGCGATGCTTACGCGTCTTTGACGCCGTCGACGAAGGCTTTGAGCTTGCGCGAGCGGCTGGGGTGACGCAGCTTGCGGAGGGCCTTGGCTTCGATCTGGCGAATACGTTCGCGGGTGACCTGGAAGGACTGACCAACCTCTTCGAGCGTGTGCTCGCTGCCGTCTTCGAGGCCGAAGCGCATCTTGATGACACGCTCTTCGCGCGGCGTCAGCGTGCGCAGAACCTGCGACGTGTACTCCTTGAGGTTGACCGCGATGACAGCGTCCGCGGGCGAGACGGCCATGCGATCTTCGATGAAGTCTCCGAGATGCGAGTCTTCTTCTTCGCCGATCGGCGTTTCGAGCGAGATGGGCTCCTGCGCGATCTTGAGAACCTTGCGGACCTTCGCGACGGGGATATCCATGCGCTTGGCGATCTCTTCGGACGACGCTTCGCGGCCCAACTCCTGCACCAGTTGGCGCGAGGTGCGGATGAGCTTGTTGATGGTTTCGATCATGTGCACCGGGATACGGATGGTGCGAGCCTGATCGGCGATGGCACGAGTGATGGCCTGGCGAATCCACCACGTTGCATACGTGGAGAATTTGTAACCGCGGCGGTACTCGAACTTGTCGACGGCCTTCATCAGGCCGATGTTGCCTTCCTGAATCAGGTCGAGGAACTGAAGGCCGCGGTTGGTGTACTTCTTCGCGATGGAGACGACGAGCCGAAGGTTGGCCTCGATGAGCTCACGCTTGGCGCGCTCGGCGTCCATGTCGCCCTGGATCATCTCGCGCTGGGTGCGCTTGAGATCGGCGATGGAGATACCGGCGTCCGCTTCGATGCGTTCGAGATCGGTGCGGCAGTTCTTCTGCTGCCGGCGATACTCCTTGCGCAACTCTTCGGACTTCGAGTTTTCGTGCTTGACGTCGAGCGACTTGATCTGGCGCTCGAGCGTACGCATGGCGTCGACCGTCTTGTTGACCTTGTCGAGCAGGCGTTTCTTCTCGCCGTTGGTGTACTTCAACTCGCGAATGATGCGGTTGATGTAGACATGCTCGCGGCCGACGAGCCAGCGATTCTTGCGGGCGTCGCGAGCCTTCGCCTTGGCGTCCTTGCCGGCGGGCGCTGCGAGCTTCTCTTCGAGCGCGATCACCTTCTTCTGGTGCTTGACGATGACGTCGATGCGGCCGACGGTGGCGCGCACGCGAGCCTGCAGTATCTCTTCAGTGAGTTCCTCTTCGTCGAAGGTAACGACTTCCTTGATGTTGCGCACGCCGCGGCGCAGGTCTTCGCCCAAGCCGACGATCTCGCGAATGACGATGGGCGAGCGCGAGATGGCCTTCATGACGCGGTTCTGTCCACGCTCGATGCGCTTGGCAATTTCGACTTCGCCTTCGCGCGTCAAAAGCGGAACGGTGCCCATCTCGCGCAGATACATGCGGACGGGATCGTTGGTCTTTTCGAGCGTGCCGGGCGAGAGGTCGAGTTCGACGTCGTCGGACTCTTCGCCGGCCTCGGGCTCGTACTTATCGCGATCGCCGCGTGCTTCACCGGAGAGCACATCGATGCCCTGGGTGTTGATGGTGGTCATCAGGTCATCGAGCTCGTCGGGCGAGGTGATGTCGCCGGGGAGCAGGTCGTTGACCTCACCAAAGGTGAGATAGCCCTTCTCTTTTCCGGTGTCGATGAGTTTCTCTATGTCGTCTTCGTACTTGTCGATTTCTTCAGCCACGGCTATGCGCGCTCCTGCTCAGAATTTTTTGTGGGGCCGCCAGAGGTACAGGCGGACTGTTCCCTTGGTTGTTTCGTTGATCGGCAGGGATAGGATGCGGTGTCAACCGCGGTGGCAAGCCCGAAAACCTTAGGAAGGTCAGGGCATTCAAAGGCGCACGTCCCCAGCAGATACTAAGATACCACAATTATTAGACGGTT